>Ga0163162_10000275_pt1 | contig 46947 bp, 28 predicted proteins | sample S55metaG_FD_115310 | JGI IMG/M metagenome (GOLD analysis project Ga0163162, IMG submission 115310) | Switchgrass rhizosphere microbial communities from Kellogg Biological Station, Michigan, USA - S5-5 metaG | ecosystem: Host-associated > Plants > Roots > Rhizosphere > Soil | place: USA... | reverse complement strand
TGATGATCATGATCAGACCACGAAGCAGGTCGATAGACGGGATGCGGTAAGCAGGTTTCAGGTTCATGCGAGGAAACGGGCCGAGAAGGTAAATCTTTTTGCGGAATCAACTATATTGAAGGATAAACGCCTGCCATGAAAAAATTGCTCATTGCCCTTTATTTTTTCCCATCGATGGTCTTTTCCCAACAACCGGCTGAAAACTACCCGCTGGATTCCGCTTCGGTGGAACATGCCGGAATCCCCAAAGGAGAGATCATAAAGAAAACATTTGACAGCTCAAAGATTTTTCCGGGCACTACGCGTGAATACTGGATCTATGTCCCCGTGCAATATGATGCGTCTGTGCCCGCCTGCGTCTATGTGAACCAGGACGGGATACAATGGAATGCGCCCGTGGTTTTCGACAACCTCATCGCCAAAAAAGAGATGCCCGTGACCATCGGTATTTTCATAACGCCGGGTGTGGTGAAGCCCGCCGATCCGGGATCGGCTCTAAACCGTTTCAACCGAAGCTTTGAATATGACGGGCTCGGAGATGCCTATGCCCGCTTCCTGCTGGAAGAAATTTTTCCTGACGTGGAGAAGCAGAAAACCGCGAATGGCAGGGTCATCCGGCTGTCAAAAAAAGGGAATGACAGGGGCATCGGAGGATCCAGCAGTGGGGCAGTATGTGCATTTACGGCTGCGTGGGAAAAGCCGGCAGAATTTTCAAAGGTTTTTTCGGCGATTGGTACTTACGTCGGACTTCGCGGAGCGGAAAGATATCCCACACTGGTAAGGAAGACGGAGCCCAAAAATTTAAGGATCTACCTGCAGGATGGCTCCGCGGATCTGAATATCTATGCAGGCGACTGGTGGATGGCTAACCAGACCGTGGAGCGGGCCCTCGACTTCGCCGGCTATTCGGTGAATCATGTCTGGGGTGAAGGTGGCCACAACGGCAAACAGGGCACGGCAGTTTTTCCCGATGCCATGCGCTGGTTGTGGAAGGGCTGGCCGGCTGAAAATAAAGGCGGGGCTACTAAAAATCAGATGTTGAACGATCTTCTGATACCGGGTCAGGGTTGGGAACTCGTGGGAGAAGGCTACAGGTTTACGGAAGGAACGGCAGTCAATGCTTCCGGAGAAGTTTTTTTCCAGGATATCCCGAATTCAAAAACTTATAAGGTGGGTGCGGATGGCAAGCCGGCAGACCTGGACATTAATGCACAGAGGGCGAGTGGTACGGCCTTTGGACCGGATGGCAGGAGATATGTGGTTGCCGGATCGACCAGGCAGGTGATCGCCTATGATAATTCGGGGAAAGCACAGGTGCTGGCCGACAGCATTTCGGGAAATGATATCACTGTGGCCTACAATGGGAATATCTATGTTACGTCGCCTGATGGAACGGAGAAACCCAGCAAACTTTACCTGGTGCGGCCAAATGGAGAAAAGGTGGTCGTTGACGAAGGGTTAAGATTTGCGAACGGACTTACCCTGTCGCCGGATCAGACGCAATTATATGTCACTGAGTCTGCCTCGCACTGGGTCTGGGTTTACCAGGTAAAGGCGGATGGTACCCTGTCTAACAAACAAAAGTATGGCTGGCTGCAGGTGAGAGATACGGATGAGAATGCCTGGTCTGACGGCCTGCGTTGCGATACGGCGGGAAGGGTTTTCGTGACAACCAGGATGGGCATACAGGTACTCGACCAGACCGGAAGAGTGAATGCCGTCATACCGGTTCCTTCAGGCGGACCTTCCAACCTGTGTTTCGGCGGAAAGGATTTCGATATACTCTATCTGACATCGACGGACAAGGTCTATCGTCGCCGCCTGCATACACGCGGAACGAATAGTTATGATAAACCGATCAGGCCGGCGCCCCCGAAATTGTGATTTCGGTCCCTCCGGGATTGTTATATCGGGTCGCCCGGAGACTTTGATATCGGGCAACGCGAATTTCTCAGCGTATAATTTTTTCAACCACCGCCGCAAGAGGAAGGCGGACACTGGGCATGCGGGCAGGAAGGCTGTGCAGGATCCTGCGGCTGTTCCGTGGTTCCACCCTGCGATTTTTCGGTAGGTGTTTTTTTGCTTTCGGGAGCGGGAAGATTGTCTTTATTGCAGGAAGCCAGTATTAATCCGGACGCCAACAGGTACAGCAGCCAGCTATTTTTTTTCATAAAGAAGTTTTAGATGAAGATAGGACGGGCCGAAATGCACGGAGACTGGAAGGATGCCGGATCGCGGGTGCTGGATTGAAGAAGCAGGTAAATGTCTTTAGAGAAAGGGGGTCGGGAACGGAGAATCGGGTACTATAAAATTAGACTAATTCAGCTGGCCGGAGCATGGGTTGCGAATTTTTTTTCAGCCTGCGCCGCGGAAATTTTTTCCAGCCAATCCAGACGCCGCCAATCAACAGCAAGGAAAACAAAAGATCTTTCCAAATGGGCCGGCCGGTCAGGATAACAGGATCCGTTTTACCCACCAGCACGGTCGCTGCCCAATAATACGGCAGCTTTTTTTCGCGGGTTGCGTGCGAGATGAACTCCAGTTTGGCTTTTTGCAGGGCCACATCCAGCGGGTAGTGCCGGGCCACGTATTTGTAGAAAAGTTCCGTAATCGCATAAGTCGACTCATTATCAACCGACCAGAGGTTGATCACCGAGGAAGGGATGCCCATGGCTGCAAACCCGCGGTTGAAGCTGAAGACGCCTTCGCCTTTATAATCTTTTCCCTTTCCGGTTTCGCATGCAGAGAGGACAATAAGTTGGGCCGTATTGCGGGTTTCAGGGAAAAGTTCGGATAAATACAAAGCTGAGTCTCGGAAATAAATTACCGGTTCTCCCGAATTGCTTGTATCCGATGCATGAGTATATAGCTGAATGATCTTATAGTTTGGAAAAAGTCGCAGAAAGTTTCCACGCGAGGCTTCAATGCCGGTTTGTTTTTGTGACCCTGGAAATAAGCGGCATATATTTTCTATGGATTCCGCACTGTTTCCGAGTGAAGACAGTTCGAGCAAATGTGGAAAATCTACAGGTGCCAGCCCATAAAAATTCCCAAATGAGGAGAGAGTGGGTTTTTTAAAGTCATTCATCAGAAACCTTACAGAATATGTATAACTGACTATATGGTTATTCAGCAAATATTCTGGGTTCGTTTTTTGTGGACTAACAACAAGTGCTTCAAATGGAAAGTATTGCCCATCAGGCGAGACGATAATCCTGCCAGTGGACAAAGTTGAATCGAATAACAAGCCAAAAAGTTTATTAGCAATGTTGGAAAAGCCGGAAAAATCCCGATTAGCAGCGCTTGGATTTGAAATATAACGGATAAAATCGTCCTCAAGCAGACTAAATTGCTTCTTGTCTATTTTAGAAATATGTGTAGTCTTTGGACCTATTGTCAAAGTGTAAAGGGCGCTATCGCCATTAAACAGCTCCAAGATGGTTTTCGCGCTCCATTTTCTTAATAAAACATTTTGAACTTCTTTTAAGCTGATGAAATTGGTATCTAGAAGGCTTTGGTGAATCCACGGATTCTTCTCATTTATCAAAAGGTCTAGCCTCTTTAAGTTTTCCTTTGTTATAAAAAGATCTCTTTGATTAGTCGAGTATAACTTGGATCCAGGATCTAATTGTCCCGTCTCTTTTTCCAGGATGGAAATTTTTTTCTTTAATAGAAATAAAGCCATCAAATTCCCCTCACCTGTTTGCTGTTCCATGAGTTGATCATTTAGGATTATCGCTCTGCTTCTTTCAAAGAATCGGAAAGCCTGATCTTTAAGACCAAGCAGGTAACAGCATTCGATAGCATGTTCATAGAGACGTCTGGTCTCTGTACTCCAAAATAATTTAGATAAAAGTTCGCTTTGTGTGTGTTTAATTTTATCCATCAGTTTGTCAGCCGAAGTGTATAGAGCCAATGCCGTATCCAGACACAAATGATTCTGGCTGTATTTATAATTTTCGATCTCAGCTTCTGCCTGGTCCAACGTAAGTTTTATGATATATTCTCCACCTGTTTTTTGAAGGATTTCATCGACAGGTTTACTAAGAATATTTTGTTCAGTCAGACCTGGAAATATTTGGTTAAATGCTGATTTAAAATAGTAGGAGGCTGTTTTAAAATCTTTTTGGTTTCTAAATACGTTGGCAATATTATTTAGTATTTCAATGATAAAATCGCCTTTGGCGTAAGGGAGTGCTTTTTGATAGTTGTATAAAGCCCTTTTATTGTCATGAAGTTGTTGAAAGTAAAGATATTGGCCAAGGTTATTCCAAGTCGCGCATATATTTGGGTAGTTCTTATATTTTAGGTTATACTCTATTGATTTCTTGGAATAGTAAACTGCCGATGCGGAATCTTTTTTCATTTCAGCAATGAGGGCTGAAAGGAATAAATAGCTTCCATAGTAAGCCATGTTATTTTTTCTTAAACATTCGTCCATTGTTGTTTTCGTAAGAGAATCAGCTTTGGAATATTCCTTAATGTAGATAAGCGAATTGATTTTTTTTAAAGAAAAAAAGTCAATGTAACGTGATAATACAGTATCGATTCGGCAAATATCTTCACCGATCGAGGAATAGGTTATTGCCCTGTAATAGTCTCCCTTTCCATATTGGTAATTAATGGCTACTGCCAAAAGTCCCAATATATAGTTGTAGTCTTTTCTTAGTTTGATAGAAATTGAAATACAACTATCAATTGCCTTGTATTTCAAATTTGCCTGTCCGACAGAATCGTAGAGCATCCAAAGATTATTGTATGATTCAATTAAAAAGCCTTCAGTGATCTTCGGATTTTGGAAATTTTTGTGGACGATATCGATTGATTTCAATGTATAATCTATGGCTTTTTGATAATCGTGCCCTATTCCGTACAGCCATCCTATACGACGCAACAATAGAGCATACGTTGAATCTATCGGATCTTTGCATGCCGAAAATTTAGCTAGGTAACCGCTGAGTTCCAGTAATTGTGTTTTTGCAGGTGTAGAAGTAGAATCGCGGAGATATATAATGCGGTGCCATAAAAAATCCCTGTCCGGGCATTGTCCGGACAGGGAAGTGAAACTGAGTTGTAAGTAGAAAAAAAATAGACAGTATCTATACATTTTTTTCTTATGGAGAAGTGATAATCCTGCCATCGACTGTGAGACCTATAGCTGGTGAAGAAGGATCTAGCGGCGCAATTGCATTCAACGCATTTATGTTATTGTCATTGCCGTGTTCTATAAAATGAGCCATTAACCGGCCACTTACAAAAGGTGTTTCAAAGGAAGAACCTTCATAAACCTTCCCCAGCGAATTGAAATGACAACAAGTGTTTGCCGATCCTGGTACAACACCGATGGTGACATATACATTTGAAAAATACTGATAGTTACAGCCAAGATTATTTAATCGAAGGCCAGTTACCATAAAAACATTGTTTTCCGTGGTGCTAAAGCATCCCGGATATACTAATCCTGCTGAAGTCAAACGATTGTTGTCCGAAGCTTTTTCACAAATTCTATTTGGATCGTGTGGAAGAGGTGTATTACCGGCTGCAGCCAGGATAGGAATGGATCTGGGATGAACACGACATTGTTCAACGTAGTGTTTAAGGATAACATCTACCTGACCGGTCGAATCAATATAGCCGAGGCTGGCGTTTACTAAAGTAGCATTGTGTTTTGCCGCATAGCTCAAAGCGCAACTTACAGAAAATGTATTCCCCACTCTGTTCGAATCCAGAACTTTAAGTACCATTATACTTGGATATGCCAAATGACTCATTCTTGAACTCTCAATCGCTTTTAACGCAATACTGGTCACGGCAGTACCATGCTTATGTGAATCGTCATCATAAAAATAGTCCTGAGGCAAGCCGTTTAGATACCATAGAAAATTTCTGATTGGAGCGCCAGCAGGATCTCTCCACAAAAGGCTTCGGATGCTTGGAGCGAATAATACAGTATCTAAACCGGTATCCATAATTGCTAATACCTTATCCTCGGCGATTCCTCCTCTTGTAATAAATACTCTTGATTTTTCATCAGAGATATTTACAGCTGAATCGTAAGACTGCACCGTGTCTACTGCAAACTGATTGTTTTTGTTTATCAGATCTCCTCTTCCAGGCACGATAGGAGGAGGAGGAGGCGAAACGGGTAGGCCCTGACCTGACAAAGGCCTGGCGTCAAATGCATAAAGTAAGGTATCACAGGGGCAGAAAACGGTATCATAGAAATTTAAGGCAGGACCGTCTGGTTTGAACAGGTGCCAGATACTGTCTACATAATGGTGTAGAAAACCCATGTAGTTGTCCCGTGTTGCCTTGTCAGTACCGGGCTGAAATAAAACATTCCAACTTACCCAGCTATATTTTTTAGTACTGTCGTAAGAGATGTTTTGACTTGCAACAATTTGGTTTTTTTGAGAGTTATTTGAGTTGCAGGAAACTATTAAAAGCCACAGTATTATACCCATCTTGTATAGCAGCGATGGTATTGAAGAAATATCCAGGAGGAATAATTTCTTTTTCATGTAAGCGGGTTTAAAGGTTATAGGAGTGAAAAACTTTACAATTTCTTCAACCATTCCTGCGCAGTCTCTTTGAATTCGAGGTCTTTGTCCACGACTTCCTGCAGGAGTTGTTTTGCCTTTACGGCATCGCCGGGCTGATTCCTTTTCATGAGGGTGAGCGCTGAGTAGAAGAGGGCGGGATTCGAGTAGAGGGTCGTGTACGTTTTCAGTTCGTCAAACCAATGAAGGGCAAGGTCGTAATTCTGGAGCCGGAGTGCGCACAATCCGGCATATTTCTTTGCCGTATAATTTGAGGTATCGGATTGGACAATGGACTGAAACTGGTTAAGAGCCTCTGAAACCTTTCCTTCATTATAGTACCGGAGCCCGGTCTGCATACTGTCGGCGCGGGCATTCATCGTCACGCCCAGGGTCTGCAAATGTTCCTTGATATAGGTTTCGGCAAGCTTATCAGCAGGCGCCGACGTAGTTATAGTATAAAAACCGATCACCAGGGCCACCACGGCGGCGGCGGACACGAGGGTATAGACGAGCCGGCGGACAGGTGCGGAGCGGTTTGGACGGCTTTCCTTGTACACTTCTTTAAACCGGTCCCGGGTTTCCTCATCACCCAGGCTGCGGCCGGTTTCCATGGCACTGACATAAAAAGCAACTTCCTCCGCAAAAGCGGGATCGGTCTCGATCTTTTTTTCAAATTCGGCAAGCTCCCCGGCGCCAAGTTCTTTGTTGAAAAATTTTTCTATATAATCCAGATGCTCCATGTGCTTACTCGTTTTTATACAGCTTCCGTAATCTTTCCAGGCAACGTAGCCTGGAGGTCTTTACCACATCGGCCGTTTTGTATTGAAGTTGCGCGGCAATTTCACGGTCACTGTAGTTTTCTCCCCAGAAAGTGAGTAATTGCCGGCACTTTTCCTCCAGCAATTTCATTTTCTCCTTCAGCAGCTGCCAGTCGGCCTGGTCAATAAGCTGCTGAATAATGCTTCGTGCGTTGTCTGAGAGCTGCAGGAGTTTTCCTGAAATGGTCTCAGATAAATGCACGCGCTGTCTATTTGTCGTCTTTTTCCGGAGCAGGTCAACACATTTATTATGAAATATCTGAAAAAGGTAGGTTTTTAGGGAAGAGCGGGCCTCGAAACGGGTATTGCGGATGTTTTCCAGTGCGGCGAGAATGGTGTCTGAATAGGCATTAAAAGATTCATCCTCGGATAAAGCATGCTTATTCATGCCTTCCCGGATAAAATAGGAGAACCGGTTGAATAACTCGTCTTCGCTCCTTCTTTGATCTATCCCACTTTCCCTTAACCGATTGATAATTTCCTGGTCTGTGTACACTTTAGCACCAGTGCTATTCATTATAGTGGGTGTCTTTTATCCAATTTAAGGAAAAAAAGGGTTATTTCCTTTTTTGTGTTTCCCTGACAAACAATATCGCGATAAATATTCAGAACAGTTCCGGAATCAGATAAATCCAACACCCTTTAAAACCAAACTACCCCTGAAGACAAACGGTAAAGGCCCATAAAAAAACCTAACCATTATTAATCAAATAATCACCATCACCATTAAACCTTACAAAAATGAAAAAGATCCTTTTCGCGCTGGCTTCCGGATTTATTTCCGTTGCAGCACCCGGTATTTCCGCTCAGGCCCAGAACGCCGCAATTCCTGTAGCTTTTAACGACTCTCATTTCATGCCGTCTATCCGTAACGCGGCAGCCCTGGAAAGCACCACCACCCTTGGTACTTATATTCCTGACGCCAAGAAGGTAAATGCTAAAGCCGTGAAAGATTTCAACACCCGCTTTGCTGCTTCCGGTTCAAACGCCACCTGGTATACTGATCAAAATGGCCTTGTATCCTACTTCGTGAAGGATGGCTATGGCGACCGCGCTTACTATGACAAGAAAGGCCGCTGGCAGTATACCCTGCTGTTCTACGGCGAAGACAAACTGCCAAAAGATATCCGCAAACTCGTAAGATCTACTTTCTTCGACCTCAGCATTTCTCTGGTTGAAGAAGTACAGACCAACAACGGGAATGGATATGTGATTCACCTCGAAGACAAGTCAAACATCAAGATCATCAAGGTGAACAGCGAAGGCGAAATGTCCGTCATGCAGGAACTGATCAAGGAATAACCGTAACATTTTTTAACCCTTATTCTGACCCCATAAGTTGCCCCCGTAAGGGCAACTTTTTATTTTGGTAAGGCCGCAAGCTGACTGTCTTCCAGCCAGTATTTGAGCAGGGTGGGCCAGGTTTTGAGTGATTCAAGGTTCGACCGGTATCCCATATTGAATGCGTGATCCCCGTGTGCGATGATGTGTGCTTCAACGGAGGCGCCTGACTGTCGATAACGGTTCAGGAGACTGACCACCGGACCGGAACAACAGGCATCTTTATCGGCTACGATAAGAAAGGCGGGAGGCGCAGTCCGCGGCACACTGTCCGGCACAAATAAGGGACCCGGGTACACCTGAATGATGAAATCCGGCCTTCCGCTGAGCCGGTCCACGGGATCAGCCGCCTGAAGATCACCGGCGCCCGGCAAAAAAGAAATGGCGTCCACCACCTCACCGCCGGCCGAAAACCCCCAGATCCCCAGTTTCGCCGTATCAATTTTCCACTCGGCGGCATGACTGCGAACCAGGCGCATCGCCCGCAGGGCGTCCTGTTTGAGATGTATGTCCAGCGAATACGGTGAATTGGGCTCTCTGGGAAGCCTGTATTTTAAAACGATGGCTGTAATACCCAGGGAATTCAGCCAGTGCGCCGGATCAACTCCTTCCGATTTAAAGACCAGCAGACGGTGACCTCCTCCGGGGCAAATCACAACGGCCGTTCCGTTTGCCTTGCCGGCAGGAGGAAAAAAAACCGTAATGGAAGGGTTATGAATGTTTTTTACCCAGTAGTCTTTTGCCTCCTCCGGTTCGTTCTTCCGGTTTTCAAATCCGGGCGCCCCGTTTTTCCAGAGAGGAATCACCAGGGAGTCAGACTGGGCCATAACCCATCCCGACATAAAGAAAACGAGAGGCAGCAGCAGGCTCTTTTTAGATTTTGGTGTATACATATTTGATGGTCTGTTCTTAAAGTTAAAGAAGGGAATCTTAAATTCAGGCTCGTGAAAAGATACATATTCATTTGCCTGATCTGCTTTTCGGTTGCCTGTCGCCGGGAAAAGACTCCAACTTTTCAACTGACACCTTCCGAAAAATTTGTTTTCCGGTCTTTTGTGGACTGCAATATGGCTACTGTTTGGGTGGGCGACAGTTTCCGCATCTTTCCTGGCAAATACGGGGAAGACCCGCTCTGGGGGGAATCGCATGAACTGAAATTTGCCAGCGCACTCAGCGTGGACTCAGTATTTCTAAAGCCACCCACGGCATTTCATGAGCCGCGGATGCCGCCCAACGATTCGGCAGGCAAGCCGGGATTGCATGGCGCCGTATGGTTTGAATCGCTCTATCAAAGCAGGGTGGACAGCCTTACGCTCTTTGCACTTTATCACAATGAAAATTATCCTTCCACACTGCCTTACGATTCGCTAACAGGCGAGGGTTATATCGATGCTGACTGGCCGGAAGGTCTCAAAGGTCCGGATACCAAGACCGCAGTGTGCCGTATTGGTATCATGAAATCAGAAGATGGTGGATTAAGCTGGACCAATAAAGGCATTATCCTGCAGGACCTTCAGCCACGGATGATTCTGCGCCCTCACAATACCGGAATAAATTTTGCCGGCGGCGTCGGCGATCCTTCTGCCGTTTCGCAAAACGGCTTTCTGTATATTTTTTATGGTGAATACGGTTACCCGGATAAATATTCAGAAAAAAGATATAGTGCAGATAAAGAATGGTCAGGCCAGTGCATCAGCATGGCAAGAATTCCACTGGAAGCTTTAAACGAGCCGGCAGGAAAGGCCAGGCGCTGGGATGGGCAGGCATTCCGGGCACAGCCTGATTCCGCCGGGCGTCCTGTAAAGAATCTGCAAATCGCAAAAGAGGAAGGTGGCGGCCCTGCTTCTTCTCCAAAGTCAAAATACTACTGGGGACCATCTGTAAGCTGGAACGAATGGCTGCAATGCTGGGTAATGCTTATGGCAAAGGCAGAAGGCCCTTCCTGGAAAGGCAACAGCATTTACATCTCCTTTAATATGCACCCGGATCTGGGAGAGGAAAACAATTCACAGGACTGGTCGGTACCGAAATTAGTTTTGCAGAAACCTGGTCACGTTCTATGGTATCCCTCCCTTCAACCGCTTAATACGCCTGAAAACAGAGCTTCAAAATACAGTTCACTAAGGCTGGGAAAACAGGCCCGCCTGTTTTACAAGGATATGGACGGGAAAAAGGACGCCTACATCTCAGATTACATTTTAAAGTTCGATTGACAGCTTTTAATGTATAATTTCTTCGGCTCTCTGCTCCAAACTGCCTGACACTGAGCTTTTCCTGATTTTTCAGGATTAAGGAAACAATTTGGTAACATTAAATTAATATGGGTTCTGGCAGGCTGGCTCTATTTTGCATGATCTAACCAAAACGGTCACGTTATGCAACAGGAATTTCAACTTTATTTTCCCCTGGTAAACCGGACCGCCACCGTCAGAAAGTCACCCTATTCCCTGGTGATCCTTCGGGAAGGTTTGTATTCTGTTTCAGTCGACCGTCTCCCGCTCGTTGAATACTATGTTTATTTCGACAGTCCCCAGAAAGGCGATCAGATCAAACTCAAGTTCTACAAAACTGTCTCCGACGGAAAATGGTACGATAAAAATTATTCTGAAGAAGCCGAACTCAACTCTCCCGAATTCGGTATTCCGGAAATGAACCTTGAGCTCAAGTCGGTGCTGGACACTTACGAATCACAACATTCAGGCCACCCGAAGGTCTCTTTGTAGTCCGCTTATTTCATCGCGAAGAAATGCTGAATATTCCGGTGAACAACCGGCAATAACTTTTTATTTTCCGGATTCGATATCTGACCCTCCTGTTCTGTGAGGATTTTCAACACCAGCTCCGTCTGGTCGGCCTCTTCTCCCATGATAATACAAAGCACTTCCGCCAGTTTCCTTGCAAATGAAACGGGATCCATCGCGGAATACCTGTTCTTTAAAAATTCAACTACACCCAGTTCTACCAGCAATTCCAGTTTTCCCTGCAGGTCAAGATGGTGGGATTGCAGGAATTCGGCAGGATTTCGCTCTTTGTAAAGCGCCGCTTTCAATGCAGTGACATAATTGGAATAAATGATGCCCTGCGCATAGAGGAAAAGCTCGATGAATTTCCTTTTTTTATCAGGCCGGGCAAGTGAATTGGTAAACGCATCCGAAAATCCTTTGTAAAAAACGGATAAAAATTGCAGGCGGAAAGTCTTGTCATAATCGTTATGCAGCGTCCATTCGATCTTATTGACAAGTCCGTTGGCTTCATCCAACTGTGCTTCTATGGGTTTCTCAGCTGTTTTGTTCTTCCTGATCCATTCTGCAAATTCGGGCGAGCGGGAGAGAAAACTGGAAAGAATGTAGTGACTGTACACTGCACTGTTGGAATTGGCGGGACTTATATTGAAAATGACCGGTTCGCGGTACATGAATCTTTTTTCTGTAAGTCCCGGATTGTTCCTTTCTCTCTTGAGAATATCTATAAGATCCTCTGTCTGGTCCCTGTCCAGGAGGAATTTCAACTGTGGATCAAAATCCGGAAAATCAAATGGAATAATGCCGAATATCCTGTCGTAGTAGGATATTTTATCGATATACTTTTTCAGATTTCTAAACTCTGCGTACCAGTTGCGTATCTGATTTTCCGAATACAATGCCATGGCTCAACCTTATTGATTTCGATCACTGATTTCAATACGAAGCACGCTGTTTTTGCTAAGACTGCGTGGTTACGAAATCATTAAGTCTTTGTGAACAGATGGTTAATCGCATCAATGTCAGCGCGACAGGCAGTTGGTAACATTTTGGTAATATTCCGTTAACATTACGTTCATAGCATCTGTCGTCTTTTGTTTACCAATTGAAGCATTCAAAATCATTTTTATGAAAAGTTTGTTAACCAAAAGTTTACCCAGGTTTTCGCTGATTCTAGCCCTATCTTCTTTCTTTTACAATTCCTCAAACGCGCAGTACGTGTTTAGCAATGATTCTCTTTTCAGGGCAGGAGTGCCTAATACCGGTAGGCTTTGGGGCTACGCATTTGGTGATTTTGACTACAAGTCACACGCGGATTCGTTGACGCGGGGTGGCAGCAATCAGTATACCGGTATACCTGCGCCGCGAACCATGTTCCAGTTCCGCCGGATCTACCTAGGATATGACTTTAATATTTCCCAGAAATTTACCGCCGAAATCCTGCTGGCGGCCGAAGATAATTTTCCTCCGGGCGCTCCTCCGGTAGGCAGTGCGGCAGGGACTACCACCACCTTCTCTGCGGGTAACTCAACCGGGGACCTGTTGACGAACCAGAAAATGACGTTCTATATTAAGAACGCCAACCTGAGATGGAAAGGCATCTGGAAAGGAACGGATCTGATCATCGGTGAGCAGTCCACTCCTTCTTTCCCCCTTCTTTCAGAAAGAGTATGGAGCTACCGTTCTATAGAAAGGACGATCATCGATATCCGCCGGACGCCTTCTTATGATTTCGGTATCGGGCTCCAGGGTGTCTTTGATCCTGAAACCAAAAACTTTGGATATAATCTGCTGGCGGCAAATGGCACGAGCGACAAACCCGATTATACTCCCTATAAATGGTTCTATGGTGACGTGTACGCCTATTTCGGCCACAAGCATTTTGTGGTGGATCTCTATGCCGACTATCAAAGGCTGAACTGGACACCTACCTGGAAACATTCCCGCCAGATGATCAAAGGATTTCTGGCCTGGAACAGTTCCGCTACCGACAAGAGCATGAACCCGGGAACCGGTTATACGGTCGGCGTGGAAGGATTTATCAATAATCTAAAGGAAGACAATATCGAGACACTGAACACCGGAGGAACCGACACACTCAGTACGCAGCCTTCAGGTATCTCGTTTTATGTGCACGGAGATATCATTCCGGGCAAACTGAGGTTTTTCATCCGGTACGATATGTATAATCCGAACAACAAGGTGAATACCAGCATCTCTACCAAATATGCCGGCAACACTTCCAACTACAACGACAATTCTTACCATACCACCTATAATACCGATGCGGTGACGCCTTCGGTAACCTATACCACGACAGGCGACCAGACTTACAAGCAGCAATTTTTTACCGCAGGGGTGGATTTCAGGCCGGCGGCCAGGGTCCATTTCATGCCCAATGTCTGGTATAACAGTTATGCATCACAGCTGGTATCAAACAAAGATTACGACCTGGTATGGAGACTCACCTTCTTCTTTTCCTTCGGAAAGAATTATGACAACGGCGGATTCTAACATTTTAAAATATAAATCAAAAGTAAAATCATGATCACTTTCTCAAAATCTTTCAGGCAGATCGCGGCCACCCTCTCACTGGCTTTCCTGGCCGTTCTGACCCTCGGGTCCAGGGTATCTGCGCAGGACGACAAAACCCTGCTTGGAGCCGGAAGCACGTTTATCTATCCTCTTTTTTCCAAGATGTTTTCAGATTATAATACCAGGACAGGTATCCAGGTAAATTACCAGAGCATCGGATCCGGTGGCGGTATACTGCAGCTGACCAATAAGACGGTGGACTTCGGCGCATCGGATGCCCCGCTGAACGACGAGCAGGCTACGAAAATCGGCGTTCCGGTTCTGCATATCCCGCAGGCTTCGGGTGCGGTGGTGGTAACTTATAACCTGCCCGGTGAAAACAACAATATCAGCCTGACTCCGGACATCATCGCAGATATCTTCCTGGGAAAAATAAAAACCTGGAACGACCCCCGCATCACCGGCATCAATAAAGGAGTAACGATTCCCGGACTGCCGATCCTGGTAGCCCACCGCTCAGACGGCAGCGGCACGACAAATATTTTCACCAATTATCTTTCCAAGGTCAGCGCCGACTGGAAAGCAAAGGTTGGCAATGGCAGTGCTGTTAACTGGCCTTCAGGACTCGGTGGAAAAGGAAATGAAGGAGTGGCCGGGCTCGTTAAACAGACACCCGGAGCCATCGGCTATGTGGAGTTGATTTACGCGCTGCAAAACAAAATGGACTATGCTAAAATCCAGAACAAAAAAGGCAAATTTATTGTGCCCTCACTTGCTTCTGTTACGGCAGCCGGCAATGTTAAACTTCCGGATGATTCAAAGATCTTTATCACCGACACAGATGCCGCGGATGGTTACCCCATCGCCGGGTTTACCTGGGTGATCATCTATAAAGACCAGAACTATAACGGCCGTTCGGCAGACCGCGCCACCAAGCTCTTAAAACTTCTGTGGTGGAATATTCACGAAGGACAGGCTTTCGCCGCACCGCTGAACTATGCACCTCTTTCCAAAGAAGCTCTTAAAACGGCGGAAAAAATCCTGAAGTCTGCCACTTACAAAGGCAAGGCCATTCTTTAAATTGTTAACTTAATTACCCGGAAAAAGTTCCGGGTAAATTTTTACCATGCCGACAGCAATCGCAGCTCCCCAGCGGGTAGTAAGAAAGAAAAATTCATATGGTCAGATCCGCGCCGAATCTCTTTTCAGGCGGACCCTGGTCATTGTGGGAGTCGCCATGCTGCTGCTCGTAACCGGCATTCTGATAACCCTGATTATCGGATCCATCCCTTCGATAAAATCACTGGGAATTAAGTATCTCTGGGGCACAACCTGGGATCCGGTAAACAATGTCTATGGCGCGCTTCCATTTCTGATCGGCACACTGTTGACATCCTTCCTTGCGCTGATCATGTCGGTTCCTTTTTCATTTGCCATTGCCATTTACCTCGGTGAGTACAACCCCAAAGGCTGGCTTTCGAATTTTTTGAAAAACATGGTGGAACTGATTGCGGCTGTTCCTTCGGTGATCTACGGATTCTGGGGACTGCTGGTGCTGGTGCCCATCGTACGTGAACTGGAAATGAAATTCAATATCCTGCCCTATGGTATCGGCATATTCACATCGGCCCTGATACTCACCATCATGATCATTCCGTATGCCGCGTCCCTGGGCAGGGAGATGATCCGACTCGTTCCTTCACCCCTGAAGGAGGGCGCGTATTCCCTGGGCGCTACGAGGTATGAAGTAATCAGGAACGTCATTCTGCCTTATACCAAATCGGGTCTTTTTGCCGGCGTACTGCTTTCGCTGGGGAGGGCCCTGGGCGAAACAATGGCGGTCACCATGGTGATCGGAAATACAAGCATCATTCCAACGAGCATTTTCGCACCCGGGAATACTATGGCCAGCGTGATCGCCAATGAATTCACGGAGGCTGACCGCACAGTTTACCTTTCTGCCCTGATTGAACTCGGGCTCGTGCTGTTTCTCGTTACTGTGATCATCAATATGATCGGAAAGAGAATTATCAAGCGATTCACGAATGAATAGTCTATGAATGCACATGTAAAATACCGGGTGGGAAAGAGCAGGGCAGTCCAGGCCCTCATCGTGTTTATGGCCTTCCTGATTACTGTTCCACTGATTCTGATTATCGTCTATATTTTCAGGGAAGGGATAACAAAAATCAACTGGACTTTTCTGACCAGGGTTCCAAAACCTGTGGGAGAGACGGGCGGCGGCATCGCCAATGCGCTGATCGGATCGATCCTTATTGTGCTCGCCGCTTCAGTGATCGCCATTCCCATCGGGATCCTGGGCGGAATCTATTTGAGTGAAAACAAGAATACCAGGCTTTCGTACTGGAGCCGGCTTGCGGTGGACGTTCTGCAGGGCGTGCCTTCCATCGTGATTGGCATTGTTGTATATTTCTGGGTTGTAAAACCCATTGGAACATTTTCCGCCATTTCAGGCAGCGTGGCACTGGCCATTATGATGCTGCCCATTCTCATAAGGTCAACCGAAGAAACCCTGAAACTGATCCCCTCTTCACTCAAGGAAGCGGGTCTTGCGCTCGGTCTTCCCTATCACCGGGTCATTCTAAAAGTTATCGTACCCTGCGGCATCAGTGGTATTTTGTCCGGAATCATGTTGTCTATTGCACGCATCGCCGGTGAAACAGCGCCCCTTCTCTTTACTGCATTTGGAAATCCCTATCTGAATACCAACCTGACCAAGCCGATGCAAAGTCTTCCGCTGCTGATCTTCAACTATGCGACGAGCCCTTATGACGACTGGCATGATCTGGCATGGGGTGCAGCCCTGATTCTTTTATTTACGGTGTTATTACTCAATATCATAACCAAGATCACCTCCAGACGATGGAACGTACAATTATAAAAAGCAGGAATTTCAATGCTTACTTTGGCACCAATCACGTGGTGAAAAATGTAAACATCGACATTCCCAAGAACAATATCGTGGCGGTGATGGGTCCTTCAGGATGCGGTAAGACCACATACCTGCGTTGCATTAACAGGATGCATGAACTGATCCAGGGCGCAACAAGCAAGGGGGAAATGATCCTGAACAATGAGAACGTGTATGAAATGCATCCGATATTTGTGCGTTTGAAAATCGGTATGGTGTTTCAGCGGCCCAATCCCTTTCCCAACCTCAGCATCTACGACAATGTGATTGCCGGGTATAAACTGAACGGGATAAAACTGCCGAAGGCCGAAAAGGATGCGAAGGTGGAAGAGTCTCTTTCCAAAGCAGCACTCTGGAATGAAGTAAAGGATTCGCTGCACAAAAAAGGAACTTTTCTTTCCGGAGGACAGCAGCAACGCCTTTGTATCGCACGCGCGATTGCCATGGAACCGGAAGTACTGTTACTCGATGAACCCACCTCCGCGCTGGATCCTATATCCACTTCAAGCATTGAGGAACTCCTGCACGACCTGAAAAAGAATTATACGCTGGTCATCGTTACACATAATATGCAACAGGCAGCAAGGGTCAGCGACAGAACTGCTTTCTTTTATTTGGGCGAACTGGTGGAGTATGACGATACCAGGCTCATGTTCACCAATCCCCAGGATAAGAGAACGCAGAATTATATCACCGGAAGATTTAGTTAGCATTAAACAAATCAATGTCATGTCACAGTTAGAAATAGAGCTGAAGCAACTCAAGACAGAGATCGTCAACATGTGGAACCTGGTTCATTCGCAGGTGGTGAAATCGAATATTGCCATGGTTAATTTCGATAAGAATCTGGCGCGCGAAGTGATGTCGAAAGAAAAAAGGGTAAATGGTCTGGAATTGAAAATCGACCGTGACTGTGAAAATATTTTTGCGCTGCTCACCCCGGTGGCGGTTGACCTGCGCTTTGTACTTGCCGTGCTCAAGATCAATTCCAACCTGGAGCGGATCGGAGATATTGCGGAAGGTATTGCCAAATATATCCTGACGGCGGACAAACCCTTCAATCCCGAACTCCTGAATAAAACGGAGACGCTGACGATGTACGACGAAGCGATCAATATGCTGGAGGATACACTTTCGGCTTTTGAAAACGAAGACATGTCGCTTGCACGCAGCATATTTCAAAAAGATGAATTTCTTGACCGGATCAATATGAACGCCACCAGGGCCACCTGCGAATATGTAGAAGCCCATCCCGGCGATGCCTATCCCGCACTCATCAATCTCTCCGTCATCCGGCGGCTGGAGCGGGTGGGCGACCAGTCGAAGAATATTGCCGAAGAGACGATCTTTTACGTAGAGGCTAAAGTGCTGAAGCACGGTGAAGCCTGAAACCATGCCTGACCACTCAGTTTCTTTTGCACGGTGTTCACTTTCCCTTCGAGCCTAACCGTTTTCTGCTCATTATCAGCCTGTTGATCTTATTTTCAACCGGTTTAGTCATTCTCTGGCGAAACCGGGTTTCCAACACATTTAGCTACCCTCAGTAAGAATCTGGCCTTTTAACGGGCGGTTTTTCCGTAGTGTTTGAGTGGTGGATGAGCGTTATATGAGCGTTATATGAGCGTTATATGAGCGGTAGCTGAGCGGTAGATGAGTAATTGATCGAAGACCGATGGAAGTGTCTTAACTGGATTCAGGAGCCCGCCGCCCTATCTTTGCGGAAATAATGTATATGAAAAATCACCTTCGCCTGGCGGTACTGGCGATCCTGAGTTCAGCTCCATTTTTCATTTCCTGTAATTCCAACCCGCAGAATGAAATGAATTCAAAAGCAATGGAAAAGACCGATTCAGCAGCGGTCTCAAAGTTTACAGCGGCCATGGTCGACAACAAAAAGGATCCTTCCTGCGGCATGCCCGTCACGGCGGGTATTGAAGATACCGTTCACTATATGGGGAAAGTATATGGCTTTTGTTCTGAAGAATGCAAGAACGAATTCCTTAAAAATCCGGAAGCCCTGGTAAAGAACGCGGACCTGAAATAGCCGGTGTATCAAATCTGCTCGTCCGTCTTAATTATTTTCTGCTCCCCCGCCCTTTATTTTTGACGCTTCCCAGCCTATCATGGCGGACTTGCGATCGAGCCCCCAGTGGTAACCACCCAGCGTTCCTGCTGATGTGATCACGCGGTGGCAGGGAATCAGGTAGGCTACAGGATTGCTGCCGATGGCTGTTCCCACGGCTCTCGTCGCACGCGGGTCTCCGATTTCCCTGGCCAGATCCTGGTAAGATCTCAGGTTCCCTTCAGGTATCCGGAGCAGTGCGTTCCAGACCTTGATCTGGAAGGCTGTTCCTTTAAGATGCAATTTTATTTTTTCCAGTCCTGCACCTTCGTTTCTGAAAACGCCCAGTGCCTGTTGCTGGAAAAAATCAGTTTTCTGTTCGAGCCGCGCGCCTGGAAATTTCCTGGCAAGACCTTCAATCCCGGTATCACTGTCCGTAAAAGAAATGTGACAAATGCCTTTCGGGGTGGAAGCGATGAGGATATTGCCGAAGAGCGTTTCGGCGTGACTGTAGTATATAGTAAGGTTTTTCCCGCCGTGCTGGTATTCACCAGGCGTCATACCTTCTATTCCGACAAAAAGGTCGTGGAGCCTGCTCGTACCGGACAGTCCGGTTTCAAAACTGACCGTTTCCAGATTATTATTTTCTTTAAGGAGCTGCTTCGCGTATTCAATGGTGGTGAACTGGAGAAATTTTTTCGGACTTACGCCGGCCCATTCCCTGAACATTCGCTGAAAATGAAAAGGACTCACATGGATTTCCCGGGCCACGTCTTCCAGACCCGGCTGATCCTTAAAATTTTCCCGGATAAACCGGATGGCTTTTTCGATGCGCTGATAATCCTGCATATCCAAAATTAAACCGCCGTGCAGCTGAGGCCAACCCGTTTCTTGCGGATTTGCCAGTGGGATTCAACCGTTGCAACTGACCGTTCGGACGAAAGTGACGCCGGGGAAAAGTTCCTGTAATTGTATTTTGATCAGTTTCTGCGCGTGACGTCCTTAAAATCCTTTGAGATCGTGGCGTTCATCGTCCCGGTAGTATCGTGGATGATATTGTCTTCCTTCTCTTTCATATTGACCCGGAATTCGCAGAGGTATTGGTTTTTTTCCTCAAAATACACCACGCTCAGCACGTTGAATTTTACCCTGGACGTATCAAGTCGCGGCTGGTGATTAAGAAAGAGCGTCATCGACGCTTTAAGATTTTCTTCCACCTCTTTCGAACTGGTTTTCTTGATGCAGGAAGAAAAAACAACCGCGAAAATCATGAGCGGCATAAGAAAAAAACGGATGCTTCGCATGGACGCAAAATAATTAAAAATGGAACAGGTGAATAAAAACCGTTCTGAACTTCAGGCAATATGTCCATTTGACACATAGCATTTTAGTTTGACTCCCCCGTTAAGGGTCGGGTTAAAAACGCCTAATTAAAAGTTAAAAAAATATTAGGTCAGGATTTAGGAAATCATAAATTTGGTTATAATTAATCATCGTTAAACCAAAAGACGAATTGCTTATGCCAACCAAATTTAAACTCCTAGCGGGGCTAAACACCGCATTACTCCTCTTCCTCAGCTTAAGCCTTTTCGCCCAGACTTCGATTACAGGCCGTGTTTTAAGTAACTCGGACAAGCAACCGATAGCTGGAGCCACTGTGCAAGTCAAGGGAGGTAAGTCGGCCACGCTGACAGGATCGGACGGTTCATTCACCATCACGTCTTCACAGAAAGTCAGTGCACTGGTGATAACCATTGTAGGGTATGAGTCGGTAACGGTTCCCGTAAGCGGGAACACCGTTGGAGATGTGATGCTGAGCACAGCAACCACATCCCTCAACGATGTAGTCGTTACCGGGTATACCACACAGAAAAAGAAAGACCTCACCGGGGCGGTCGATGTGGTCAACGTTAAAGACATGAAGGCCATCCAGGCAGGTAGTCCCGAGCAGATGCTGCAGGGGCAGGCTTCCGGTGTTACCGTTATCACTTCCGGGGCACCCGGCGGACCCACCAACGTGTTTATCCGCGGTGTGACCTCCTTCGGAAATACGGATCCTCTGTACATCATCGATGGTGTACCTCTTCCGTTTCACGATATTAACGCCAATGATATCGAATCCGTGCAGGTTCTTAAAGATGCCTCCGCTTCCATCTTCGGTGTACGCGGTGGTAACGGGGTGGTCATCATCACCACCAAGAGAGGCAAAAGCATCGGCAAACCTACGGTTACCTTCGATGGTTACTATGGTACCCAGGTGCCCCTTTCAGGTAACCCCTTTCACCTGCTGAATTCGCAGGAAATGGCCAACGCACTCTGGCAGGCTGACATCACTTCAGGCCAGGTAGATACCACAACAGGTTATCCTACTTCCAGCCAGTATGGAAAAGGTGCTACTCCCGTTCTTCCAGACTATATTCTTCCTGTAGGTGCTTCAGAAGGAAGCCCCGCAGTAAATCCGGCATTATATAACGTAGATTATAACAAAGGCCCGATCTATCAGATCACCAAAGCCAACAAACAGGGAACTGACTGGTTCCACGAACTGTTTAAGGAAGCACCAATCCAGAGTTATAATATGGGCGTTTCCGGCGGAAGCGACAAGTCAACCTATTTTTTTGGAGTAGGTTACTTCAACCAGCAGGGTACGCTGATCAACACATATCTTAAGAGATATATGGCCAGGATGAACATGACCTACCAGCTGACCAAAGGTATCAGCGTAGGTGAAAACTTCTACGCCTATTATCTTCAAAACCCGCAGATCGGCTACTTCGGTGAAAACGTAATCAACTACGACTATCGCGAACAGCCGATCATTCCTGTTCATGATATCATGGGCAACTATGCAGGTACCGCAGGTTCTGAACTTGGTAACTCTTCCAACCCCGTTGCCGTTCAGCAGCGCACAGCAGGCAACGTAGGAAATGAATGGAATTTCATGGGAAATATCTGGACTCAGATAGACTTCCTGAAACATTTCTCCTTCAGGACCAGCTTTGGAGGAAATCTCAATCAGCAATACGGATACTCTTATACGTATCACACGTATGAAAATTCCGAAAACAATGGTTCCAACGGATTCGCCGAATATTCAAATTATTCTTCCTACTGGGACTGGACTAATACATTGACTTACCAAAACACTTTTGGAAAGAGCAACCTGAAAGTGTTCATCGGTTCTGAAGCACTTGACCAGTATGGCCGCGGCATCAACGGAAACCGCATCAACTACTTCTCTGACAATCCTAACCTCTGGACACTGTCAAATGGTGATCCTAAAGGTCAGGTTAACGGAAGCGGTGCGGGCGCAGCTTCACTGTACTCACTTTTTGCCCAGGCCCTTTATTCCTTCAACGATCGTTACCTCCTGACTGCAACAATCCGCCGGGATGGTGCTTCAGTGTTCGGGCCCGATCAGAAATACGGTTATTTCCCTGCTGTGTCCGGTGGATGGATCCTTTCTTCAGAAGAATTCATGAGCAATGTAACATGGCTCAACTTCCTGAAAATCCGTGCAAGCTGGGGTAAGCTGGGTTCATTTGCCAATACACCGGCCAACAACCAGTACACACTTTACAGAGCCGGAGCAGGAACTTCCTACTATGATATTGGTGGTACCAGCAACAGTACTGTACTTGGTTTCGCCTCTTCACAATATGGTTCACTGGTTACCGGTTGGGAACAGGACGTAATTACGAACATCGGTCTGGATGCGGTGTTGTTGAAAAACAAACTCGAATTCACTATCGAATGGTATCAGAAACAGGTAAATGGTCTGTTGTTCCAGGATAACGGAGCAGCAACAAGCGGTGCCTTCCCAAGCAGCACAGGTGGTGCACAGTTGCCCGTGGTTAATATCGGAAACGTGGAAAACAGAGGGATAGACATGAGCCTTACTTATCATGCCAACCTCAGCCCGGTTTCAAAATTGAACGTAACAGGTATCTTCACTACCTATACCAGCAAAGTGGTAAGCATCCCGAATGCAGGCGGTTACTTTACAACAGGTAGCTCACGTATCGGAGACTTTGTACGTAACGAAGTGGGACATCCTGTAGGAGCATTCTACGGATACAATGTGATCGGTTATTTCCAGGACGCTGCTGATGTAACAAAATCACCTGCCCAGCAGGACGCCGCACCCGGACGGTTTAAATACCAGGACGTGAACGGCGACAACAAGATCGATGCATCTGACCGTACGTTCTTCGGAAATCCAAACCCCAAATTCACCTATGGTATCAACGCCAACGCAACACTGAAGAATTTTGATGCAACGTTGATCTTCTACGGTTCATATGGCAACGAGGTAGTCAACTATACCAAATACTGGACTGATATGTGGGCTTCCTTCCAGGGCGCAAAAAGCATCGACCTGCTTTACAACTCCTGGACTCCGAGCAACCTGAATCCGAAAGCGCCAATTCTCGAAAACGCTTCTACATTCAGCACAAACACAGTTCCGAATTCATTCTATAAAGAAAATGGATCATTCTTCAAATGCCGCTCGCTGATCATCGGTTACACGCTGCCTGAGAGCTCACTGAAGAATGTAGGTATTGACAGGCTGAGATTTTATGTACAGGGATCTAATCTTTTCACAATTACCGGATATACTGGTCTTGACCCCGAAATCGGAGGAAGCTCTTCTGCATTCGGAATTGACTACGGTTCATATCCCGGTAACCAGAAGTCTTATACTGTCGGAATCAGCTTAACCTTTTAACCCATTGAATATCTGTTAAATTAAAGCATATGAAAAGAAAAAATTCTAAAATATACCTTCCGGTCGGTCTGGCAATCATCGGTCTGGTGTTTGCCTGCAACAAGAGTTTTCTTGAAAAAGCTCCGATCGGCAGCTATACTCCGGATGTAATTGCCACCAAGTCCGGCGTTTCCGGTCTTCTGATCGGCGCCTACTCCCTGCTCGACGGGCAGGGTGGCGCAGGAGGCAGCTGGGATGCTGCTGCCAGTAACTGGGTTTGGGGCGGTGTTTGCTCCGACGATGCCCATAAAGGTTCTGACCCCGGTGATCAGCCCGATATCAACTCTCTGATGACCTGGTCCGAAACATCAACCAACGATTACAACCTGGAAAAATGGCGTACCTGCTACGATGGTATCCAGCGTTCCAATGATGTACTTCGTGCTATGAGGCTTGCCACTGACCTGGAAGCGGCTGACACAATTGAATTCTCTGCGGAAGCCCGTTTTCTTCGCGCCTTCTATACGATGGAACTGAAGAAGATCTACGGAAACATTCCTTTTGTAGATGAGTCCATTACTTACACCGCAGGAAACTGGCGTGTTCCCAACAGTTCAGACGTTGCCGCAAACAATGCGGAAGTCTGGCCAAGGATTGAAGCCGACCTGCAATATGCCATGGCAAGTCTTCCTGCAACATCAACTGATATCGGAAGGGCAAATAAATACGCCGCTGAAGCTTATCTGGCAAAGGCCAAGATGTTCCAGCAGGATTATTCCGGTGCTCTTCCACTGCTCAATGACCTGATCACAAACGGTACAAATGCGGGTGGAGTGAAATACAAACTCGTGGATACGTACTATGAAAATTTCAATGCCGCTACAAAGAATAACAGCGAAACCGTATTCGCCACACAGAACTCTGTGAACGACGGTTCCACAGCTGCCAATGCCAATGCGGGAGATGTGTTGAATTTCACTTACCGTTCCAGTGACCCGATCAGCTGCTGCGGTTTCTATCAGCCTTCCTACAGCCTGGTAAATGCCTTTAAGACCACGGCTGCCGGTTATGCTGATCCCGATCATTACAACGACGCGAATCTGAAAAATGACGAGGGTATCAAGTCTGACGAACCATTTGTTCCCGATAATGCCCAGCCTTTGGATCCAAGAATCGACTGGACCGCAGGTCGCAGGGGTATCCCTTACCTCGACTGGGGTATCAATCCGGGATACAATTTCATCCGTAACCAGTCCAGCGGAGGTCCATACTCTCCGGTTAAGAATGTACCGCGTGCTTCACAGGTTGGTGTTTTTACCGATAAGTCATCCTGGACTGCCGGTTATACCGCCATCAACGTAAACCTCTGCCGCTTTGCCGATGTACTGCTTTGGGCAGCTGAATGCGAAGCTGAAGTGGGAAGCCTCGACCAGGCACAGACCTATGTAAACATGGTCAGAGCCAGAGCAGCAAATCCCGCTGGTTTTGTACATACTTATATTGATCCGACCAAACCGAACCTGGGTTTCACTAATACGCCTGCAGCGAACTATGTAATCAACCCATATGCTGCCGGCTTCTTCACAGGACTCGGAAAAGATGCTGCACTGAAATACATCCGCTTCGAAAGGAGACTGGAACTGGGAATGGAAGGTCAACGCTTCTTCGACCTGGTACGCTACGGTACAGCAGCTGCTGAACTGAACGCTTATGTAGCGAAAGAAGTAAGCTATGGCTATAGCCTCCTGGCAGGTGCCTCTTTCAAAGCCGGTCAGTCAGAATATTTTGCGATTCCGCAAAACGAAATTGACGCCAGTACCATTGCCGGTAAGCCAACGCTTACCCAGAATCCTGGTTACTAATCGTTTCATACATACAATGGTTTAAAAAGAGTCCCGTGTTAACGGGACTCTTCTTTTTTCAGACAGTTTCAGACGGGCGTTTATGCCTGAATCGGTTAAATTGCATCGCTTAAATGAGTAAGATGTTTCTTAAAAAAATAATCCGGAGCCTGCTTTTTATCCTTTCCTTTGCCGCCTGCAATAACAAGAAACCACTCTTCAACATGATTCCTTCGGAGGAATCCGGTATTCATTTCAATAATGAAATAAAAGAAACCGACTCGCTCAACGTGCTTAAAGTATCCAATATTTATAACGGTGGTGGCGTGGGTATCGGTGACTTCAACCACGACGGACTGGCAGATATTTATTTCACGGGCAATCTCGTTTCCAATAAACTCTATCTGAATAGGGGCGGATTTAAATTCGAAGACATCACTGCTGCATCCGGAACGGAAGGAGAAGGCAAATGGTGCAGAGGCGTTTCTGTAGTGGACATCAACAACGACGGATGGCCTGATATCTATGTAGCAGCTACTATTATCCCGGATACTTCCAAAAGAAAGAATATTCTCTATGTCAATCAGGGGCTGGATAAAAGCGGAGTACCGGTTTTCAGGGATATGGCCGCTGAATATGGCCTGGCAGATACCAGCTACTCTACTATGGCGGCTTTTTTTGATTACGACAATGACGGGGATCTTGATATGTACCTCGTCGTTAACGAGATCGTCAATTCCACGCTCCCCAATGTTTTTCATCCCATAGCAAAAGACGGGTCATTCCCCAGCAGCGGCAAATTGTTTCGCAACGACTGGAACGACTCTCTCAAACATCCCGTGTTTGCCGACGTTTCGAAACAGGCCGGCGTCGCTATAGAAGGGTATGGCCATTCTGTAAATATCTGCGACTTCAACAGGGACGGTTGGAAAGATATTTACGTAACAAACGACTATCTCCCCAATGACGTATTGCTCATCAATAACCACGACGGCACGTTCACCGATCGCCTGTCAGAATATTTTAAACACACTTCTTCCAACGCCATGGGTATCGATATCAATGATATCAATAACGACGGACTGGAAGATGTGGTGGTGCTGGACATGGATCCGGAGGACAATTACCGCAAGAAGATGATGCTGAACGCCGCGAGCTATCAGACCTATCAGAACAGCGACTTTTTCAAATACAACTATCAGTACGTAAGGAATACGCTGCAGTTGAATATGGGGCCAAGGGTCAACAGTAAAGACAGTATCGGGCCGCCCATTTTCGGCGATATCGCATTTTTTGCGGGTGTTGCCGAAACCGACTGGAGCTGGACACCCCTGCTGACGGATTTTGACAATGACGGATACCGCGACCTGATCATTACCAACGGATTTCCCAAAGATGTAACCGATCATGATTTCGTCGCATTCAGGAATATCTCTCTTTCCCTTATTTCCACATCCGAACTGCTCAAGCAGATCCCCGAAGTGAAGCTCCACAACTATGCCTACCACAACAGCGGAGACCTTCATTTCACTGATGTAAGCACCGACTGGGGTTTGGACATGCCTACATTCTCTAACGGTGCCGCCTATGCGGACTTTGATAACGACGGCGCGCCCGACCTGGTAGTAAACAATATTAATGATGAGGCCGGCATCTACCGTAACACCAGTCGCGACAAAGACCCTGAATCCAGACACTGGCTGCAGGTCAGGTTTTCAGGCGACAGCCTTAACCGTCACGGACTGGGCGCCAGGGTGGAGATCCGCTATGGAAATGGTACGCATCAGGTATATGAGAATACACCCTACCGGGGTTATTTGTCCACTGTTCCCGACATTGCTTTTTTCGGGCTGGGCAAGACAGGCATCGTCGATTCAGTGACCATCTTCTGGCCCGGCGGTAAAACGCAATGGCTGACTCATGTAAAGGCAAATCAGCTGCTGGAGGTAAAGATCACCGACGCTGCTTCTGTAAAAAGACCCGCTCCTCCGCTGGTGGCTTCAGGAAATCTTTTTAGCGAAATCACCGATTCCCTTGGGATGGAATGTGTTCACCTCGAAAGAGATTTTATCGATTTCAACATACAAAAACTTCTGCCCCATAAACTGTCGGACTACGGACCGGGGCTGGCCGTGGGGGATGTGGATGGCAATGGACTGCAGGACCTGATCATGGGCGCTTCCCCGGAACATAGTGAAATCATTTTCCTGCAACAGCCGGACGGCAAATTCATTCAAAAACTGCTGAACCCTTCCGACTCACTTAAGAAGCAGACGCACGATATGGGTCTTCTGCTGTTCGACGCCGACGGCGACGGACATGACGACTTATACATCGCGTCCGGAGGAAATGAACAAAGCCGGCATGCGTCCAACTACCAGGACATTTTTTACCTGAATGACGGACACGGAAACTTTATTCCGCAACCGCAGGCCATCCCCGCAAATACCACCAGCAAGTTCTGTGTAAGAGCGGCCGATTATGATCACGATGGAAAGCTGGATCTTTTCGTCTCCGGAAGACTCGATCCCGGGAACTATCCCAAACCCGTAAGCAGCTTTATTTTTCATAACGATTCCAAACCCGGCCAGATACATTTTACCGATGTGACGACGCAGGTCGCGCCTGATCTGGCGAACGCCGGAATGATCTGCGATGCACTCTGGACTGACTATGACAACGACGGATGGCCCGACCTGGTGATGGTCGGAGAGTGGATGTCGCTCGCCTTTCTTCGTAATGACCATGGACATTTTTTGAATGCCACACCGCAAACCGGCATCAGTAACCAGCACGGCTGGTGGAACAGCATTGTGGCAGGCGACTTCGACAATGACGGTGACATCGACTTCGTGGTCGGCAATCTGGGCAGTAATTCCTACTTCCGCGGAAACCAGGAATACCCCGTCCATGTCTACGCAAAGGACTTCGACAACAATGGCATTTTTGATATGATACCGTCCGTCTATCTTCCTGACAAAGAAGGCAACCGGAAGGAATTCCCGGCTCAGGGAAGGGATGATCTGCTCAGGCAGATCAACGCGATGCGCAAGAAATTTCCAAAATATAAGGACTTTGCTGTAGCGACGATGGACCAGGTGATTACGGAACCTGAGCGAAAAAATATGCTCATGCTGGAAGCCAACCAACTCCAATCGGCGCTCATAAGGAATGACGGAAACGGTAATTTCAGCCTGGTGTTTCTTCCCGCGCAGGCGCAGCTGTCTATGCTCAACGGTATGGTGGCCGATGATCTCGACGGAGACGGGAACCTGGACCTTGTGATCAATGCAAATGATTTTGGCACTGAAGTGACCGTCGGTCGTTACGATGCGCTCAATGGGTTGTTTCTTAAAGGAGACGGCAGCAACGGGTTCACTGCCCTATCGATTCTGCAGAGTGGTATTTTTATTCCTGGTAATGGTAAGGCGCTCGTAAAAATAGCCGGGGTGGACAATCATTATCTTATCGCAGCCAGTCAGAACCGGGGACCGCTGAAAGTTTTCAGCCTGAAAAAGGCCTCCAGGAACATACCGCTGCAGACCACAGATGTAAAAGCGCTGGTCCGGATGAAGAATGGAAAAACACGCGTGGAAGAATTCTATTATGGAAGTTCATTCCTATCGCAGTCCGGCCGGTTTGTGGAAGTAAACGATCAGGTGAGCTCACTGGAAATCATCGATTATAAGGGAGTCCACCGGAAAATAAATCTTTAAGAGTGCGGAAATATCTTTTGCTGGCCGGAATTTTCATCGTCATTTCCTGCAAACATTACAACAGAAATAAAGCTCACAAGGAGATAAGAACGGAATCGGTAGAAAAGGGAGAAGCGCTTGCAAAACAATACTGCCAGTCCTGCCACCAGTTTCCCGAGCCTTCCCTGCTCGATGTGAAGTCATGGGAGGAAGGCGTGCTTCCGAATATGGGCCCGCGTCTGGGAATATTTGATTTCAATTTCCAGCATTATCCCAATATGCGGAGGGATCGTAATCTGCCTGCGGGTTTTTATCCGTCACAGCCCGTGCTCAGTTTCCAGGAATGGCAGTATATCCTGGATTATTACCTGGCTACTTCGCCTGACAGCCTGCTGCCACAAAAAAGATCTTATCCAATCAAAAACGATCTTAGCCTGTTCCGGATTTCTGCACCGGCAAGCCTGCGTCCTCATCCCACAACCTGTTTTATTCAGGTGGACACCACGCAAAGGCCTTTTACACTTTGGCATGCGGACATCTTCAGCAAGTCTGTAATCCGTTACGACCAGCAATTGCAGCCCCTGGATTCCTTTACCTCTGAAGGCGGGCCCATCATCGATATAGACCTGAACAGCCGCCCGCTTGTCGCCACCAACGTGGGCCTGCTTAACCCTTCCAATGCGGTGCGGGGAAAACTGGAGACCGTACAAACGGACGCGGGCGGCAAATGGTATCTGGATACGGCGATCTGCATCGACTCCCTTCACCGTCCCGTACAGTCGCTGCGCGTCGATCTGAACGGAGACGGACGGCCCGACGAACTGATCTGTGAATTCGGTAACCTTACGGGCGCCCTGAGCTGGTATGAAAACAGGGGAGATCATTACGACAGGCGCGTTATCCGCGGGCTGCCGGGCTCTATTAAAGCCTATGTGCGCGATTACAACCGGGATGGACGCCCCGATATCTTTGCCTTGTTTGCACAGGGTGAAGAGGGCATCTTCCTTTTCACCAACGAAGGACAGGGAAAATTCAGTGAAAAGGAAATTCTGAGGTTCCCGCCTTCCTATGGTTCATCCTATTTTGAAATGGATGATTTTAACGGGGATGGATTTCCCGACATAGTTTACACCTGTGGCGACAATGCCGACTTTTCCCAGGTGCTCAAGCCTTATCACGGGGTATATATTTTTCTAAACGACGGCGAATGGAATTTTTCGCAGAAATATTTTTTCCCTATTAACGGATGTTATAAAGCCATGGCTGCTGACTTTGACGGCGACGGTGACCTTGATCTGGCCACCATATCTTTTTTTGCAGACTACCAGCGACAGCCCGAAGAAGGCTTTGTATACCTCGAAAACCGGGGAAATTTTGATTTTGTTCCCCATAGCGACAGGGCTACGCAGCAGGGTAGATGGCTGACCATGGACGTGCGCGATTTTAACGGAGACGGGAAGCCGGATATTTTCCTGGGGAATTTTTCCATGAGCCTGGGTTCCATTAATTCAGACGTGAACTGGCGGGGCGCAGCACCTTTTCTCTACCTGGAGAATATTTCCGGGAAAAAATAATCAGTTTACTTCGAAAAAGAAACGCGTACTGCCTGCCTGGCCCTTGTCGTTGATTCCTTCCACAACGCCCATGTACTTTCCCTTACGGTCGGATGTATAAAAATGGATGGTTGCTGAATTTTCTTTCCCGATCCGGATATCCGGTTTCCAGATCAGCACATTCCTGAAATCAGGAATTCTTTTATAGTCCGTTTTATCCTGGTCGTATTTCGGCGTATAGAATTCGCGCTGCATCTGAAGACCTTCATACTCCATGATCAGCGCACGGTTGCTCAGCTGTAGTCCTGCCATATCATTGTTGTAGGAGTAGACCGCGAAAATGCCGCTCGCAACCAGAGAGCCGAGATAATATTTCCGGTTAACTACTTCGATTTTTTTGATTTTCAGCGGATCGATCGCCATGATTTCATCCGCGCTGAATACCGGCACACCGTCCAGCACGATCAGCGGATCCTGGTCGAAGAATTCGCGTTGTTCATTGAGCAGACGGAAATAGAATTTGCCCTTTCTTTTATTCACTGTCAGGCCGGTAACGTATTCACGGATAACTTCCTCCATGGTTCCGAAGCGGGTGTAGTCGTCCAGGAAGAATTTTTTGTCGGGTTCACCGTAAAAGGTTGTGCTGTCTCTGTAAGCCGGTACCCTGAAATGAATAAGGTTGTCGAGCAGATAGACATTTTGTACCTGTGTTCCTACATTATAGAATTGGAATTCATCGCGCAGGGATTCTTTTAATTTGAAAGGCGGAAAGGGATGGTCGCTCATTTTTTCACTGAAAGGATTGGCAATGTCCAGCCTGTAATTGCTGTCGGTGCGGTCTTCAGCCTGCATCACCAAAACATTGGAACCGATGAGCCTCGGAAAGTCAAAGAGCATCTGTCCGTTGGCGTTACTGATACAACCTGCGAGCTGGGATTTAACAGCAGGTCCCGAAAGATATACCGCCTGGTTTGCCATGGGTTGGCCCGTAATCCTGTCCGTTATTTTCCCGTTTACCAGGTGACCGGACCATTCAGGAATGAATTCAAATCCCGGATGTTTTCCCTGCAAAACATTGTCCCATTTAAACCTGCGCCACCCCTGGGTTAGCATCAGGTTATCGATCCCTGTTTCAGTTGCTTCGCCGGTATGGGTGAAATAATATTCGGGATGCTCGATATACCCGCGGATGTCGGAACTGAGATAGAAGTAACCACGGATATCCGGCCCTTCCTGATACTGGAGGCTGTCCAGGCGATAAACGGAAAGACCCAGGTCAGTCTGCGAGTTGTCGCCGGCTTTTTTGTCGATGCGAATGGTTGCCGAAACATTTTTGCGGACGCCATATTCCTCCATTTCCGAAAGCGCAGTAATGTTCAGGGCCTTTGGCATGTGGAACACGAGCCGCTCACAAACTGCCTGCTGATTTCCGCTGAAAAGTGTAATGCTGGAAATGCCTTCACCCAAAACGGATTGCGGAATGGTTACGGAACCCGTGCCATTCTGTACACTGAGAGGGTGGGCATATTTTACAAGGCCGCGGGTATGGATCAGCAGATAAAGAGGTCTGTTATCGCCTTCATAGCTGCTGAAGGCCTGAATCACCAGGTTGCTGTCCCTGCTGGTAACCTGCAAAGCATATCCTTTTGAGATAGCAACGGGAAAATTTACAACGGTAAGGTCGCTCTGTCCAAACCGGACATAGGCTTTGTATTGTCTGCCCGCAACGGCAGTAAGTGTGAAACGACCCATTCCGAATAGCCCGGATATAAAGTGGGCAACCACTTTTCTGTCCTGGTCCACCACATCCCCCTCGGCAGCAACGCCGATTCCGTTTCCGTCCACTGCTTTAAAAGCTATTGTTGTAGGGAAGCCTTCCACCAGATTTCCGCCTTCCGGGAAAAACTGAATATCAAATACGGGCGCTTTTTTTATAAGCGTATCCTTTTCCCTTTTCTGCGTGTTGACGACGGTAATGTTTTTTTCAAAAAAGTAATCAGGTCCCAGATTCTTCATCCAGCTGGTGTAGGCGCGGAGCTTATATGATCCGGAAGGCAGGGAGATGGGAAGAAAAAAAGAACCTCCGCCGCTGCCGTTTTGCATGGACAATTTTGCCTGCAGAACAGGTTTTGCTTCGCGGCTGATCAATTCCACATAGGCTACTTTACTCAGAAAATATGGCTGGTGTTTAATGGCGTCTACGAGATAGGCCTTCATCCAGAGAATCTCACCGGCGGTATAGAATGACTTGTCGGTTTGAATATAAATTTTTTCTGCGCGCTCCGTGGCTTCGTACCGGCTGAGATCATCGGCCGTCTTAGACATGAAATCGTCCTGCGCTCCGGCTTTCAGTCCACCAAGCGATAAGAACAGCGCGAGCAGCCTGCCGTTTTTCAAACCCGATAACAAATATGACTGCCGTTTCATATATACATTTTATTGCCAGAAGGCAGGTGCCACATTAACGCCGCCATGGTAAGTGCAATCGACACAAAAAACAGATCCGATAATATAAGCGCCATTGTCCGTTCCTATGATGGTGCTGAAATAAGGTCCTCCCGGCGGCTGAAAGAACTGGGCCAGCGCGTCTGGTGCAAGAGTGTCTCTTGCACAGGCGCCATAATAAGGATAGTAGTTCCAGTTAAACACTTCACGCTTGTCGATGAAGATCCGGCTTTCCTGTGCCGTGGTAAAACTGATATAGCCGATGCATTTAACCGAAGGGTTATTTACGCACCGGATATTGCCGAGTTCAGTAAAGGGCTGCAGATCAAAAATGGTTCCCAGCTCTTCCGTATTCTTCTTAAGATTTTCCCAGAAATTGTAAGCTTCCTGCGAAAGGGCATATTGTTTCACCAGGATACTAAACTTTTTGCTCAGTTTTTCTGATCCGGTTGGAATTAAGGCGAGTGGATATTTGTAAACCAAATCGCTCGACAACCTGCTGGTAGTATAGACTTCAATGGTGGAAGAATTCTGCGTAAGCCAGCAATTGTATATCTGGTTTTCAACAGGCCTGAGAATAGGATCGCCATTATTGTATTCCAGCGTCGAATTGGCAAACGACTCATATTGCCAGGTTTCTTCGTAGGTCCAGCGGTAATATTTTGTGTTGTTGCTTGGGTCACTGGAATTTACATAGATCTGAACGCCCAGGGTATCCTGCACCCATTGCACGGAATCTATCGGCGGGCTGCTCCGGACGCTGTTTACTGCTGAGCGAAACTCATTGCCATCGGTTGTTACCACCTTAAGCTGGTATTGCTGGGTGGAATCGAGCAATAGATTTTCCGACTGATAACGGCCGTCACCGAGGTTTACAAAATTGTATTCCACACCCGATACACTGATGACGGAAACCTGCGCATCGGTGACTTTCATCGTCGGGGCGAAATCGTTAAGATTTTTTGTTTTGGACAGCGTAATGGTATTGATTCCGTTTCCGCTCACCACCGTACCGTCGATCACCAGCAGGTTTACGTTGTTTTGTATCGCCGGCGGGAGATAGGGTTCCTTGCATCTGGGGGCAGCCAGGAAGATCAGCAGGATCGCGAAAATATGGTGAAACTTTCTTGCCATCAGAATTTAAAATTGTAGGTGATGGACGGAATAGGCGATCCGAAAATGGACAGGGTATAGCCTTTGATGACGCCGTTTTCCTGCACGAAATAAACTGAATACGGGTTGTTTCTTCCCGTAACATTATAGACGCCGATGGACCATGAACTGTGTTTGAATTTTTTGATCCGGTGATTCCCTTCAATGTTGAGGGAGACATCCATTCTGAAATAATCGGGCACACGATACGCGTTGCGGTCAGAATAATAAACCCTTTCTCCGCCTCCGAGATCATAGATGGCGGTAGGCAGTGTGATGGGTCTGCCGGTACTGTAATTGATATCCAGAGAAAGGCTGAACCGGTGGTTGAACTGGTAGTTGCCCACGAAATTGACAATATTGGGGCGGTCGTAATTTGCCGGATACCATTGTCCGTCGTTCACGAGCTGACCCTGTGAAGAATCACTTTGCTGCAGGAAAGTGCGTGAAAATGTATAGCTCACCCAGCCGTTCAGTTTTCCGGAGGTTTTTTTGATAAGGAATTCAATGCCATAAGCTTTTCCCTTCGTAGACAACACATCCTGTTCAATGTGATGATTCAGCACCAGGGTGGCGCCGCTCTTGTAGTCGAGGTAGCCGCTGATTTTTTTATAGTATACTTCAACAGAGGTCTCGATAGTGTGCGAACGGAAATCGCGGTAGTAGCCGAGTGAAAGCTGTTGACCGGCCTGTGGACTGATATGGGGTCCGGCCAGCTTCCAGATATCGGTGGGTGAGATGGCCGTTGTATTGGTGATCTGGTGGATGAACTGGTGCAGTGAATTATAGCTGATCTTAACCGAAGATTCATCCCCCAGGATATACCGGGCGGAAACGCGATAATCGGGATACTGATAGGTAGTGATTGTTTTTCCCGGACCATAGTAGGTGGAATCGACCACGGTAAAAGCTTCCAGGGGCCCTCCGGGCGCATAGTTATAAATGGTCTGCGGTCCGAGATAGCTATAGTATGAATAGCGGATTCCGCCTTCGATCGAAAATTTCGGAGAGATCGTGAATTTGTCCCCGAGATAGACCGCCGACTCCAGGGCCTGTTCCTGTGGCACTTCATCTGCAACCACCAGGGAGGATTTTCCGTCCGGAGTAAGCGTTCCCGGATGCAGTTTATAGTAGATGGAACTGAGTCCGAAGTCCAGGGTATGATGGGCGTTGATGGTATAGGAAAAGTCCGCGTGAAAAACATATTGATTAACCTTGAAAGCAAGGTTGTACCCGTTAATCGGATTGCCCGTACTCGAGATATTATACTGGTAATCGTCCACCCCCGCCATGAAAAGGCCGCTGAACCGGTTATTGAACAGGTGTTTCCACTGCAGGTTCGCATTCCTGTTCTGATAAGTATACAGGGTATCGCTGTTGAGCGTGAAGCGGTCACTGCTGAGGTAGCCGGTAAAGAATAAACTGTTTTTGGCATTGATCTCATGGGTGAGCCGGAGATTCACGTCGTAGAATCCGGCCGTGCTGTGTTTATAAGCATCGTCGGGAATCTGATGAATCAGCCAGTCGGAATAGGTAGAGCGTCCGGCTACCAGGAAAGTGGTTTTGTCACTGCCAAGCGGGCCTTCTACCGTCAGTCGCGCATCGAGTGGGCCGATGCCGCCCGCTCCGGAAATATTTTTCTTGTTCCCGTCGCGGGTGGTCACGTCGAGTACGGAAGACAGTCTGCCGCCATATTTTTCGGGAATGCTGCTCTTATAGAGCTCCACGCCTTTTACCACATCGGGATTGAAAGAAGAGAAGAATCCGAAGAAATGTGTTGGGTTATAGATGGTGGATGCGTTGAACAGTACGAGGTTCTGGTCAACCGAACCGCCACGCACGTTAAATCCTGTTGTAGCTTCACCGACAGAGGTCACGCCTGGCAGGGTAAGCACCGCGCGCAGGATATCGGCTTCACCAAATACAACGGGCATCTGGCGAATGGTCTTGATATTGAGTTTATCCACGCCCATCTGCAGTCTTCCTGTGTTGGAATTTTTTTCTGATGTGACGATGACGGTTTTTAATCCGGGAATAAACTGTTCCATTTCGATATTCAGTTTACCGTCGGAATAGAGCGCAATATGCCGGATGGTTTCTTTCATGCCGATGCTGGAGATATGCAGAATATGGGGACCGAGCGGAAGGGTCAGCGAAAAGAAGCCGAACTGGTCCGTGCTGACGCCGATCGGGGGATTGTCGAGTGAAACGCTGGCACCTACAATGGTCTCGCCTGTTTTGGCATCCCTGATATAGCCTGCCACGGTTCCTTTTCCCTGGCGGTACGTATTTGTTTTGATCCCGATTACGAAAATCTTGTTTTCCAGCGAAGACCGCAATTTCTGGTTACGCTGATTTTCCAGGTAATTATCGACAGAAAATTCTGAATCCCTGGCGGTGTCGGCCGCCGGTGGTTTTTCATTGAAAAAGCCGGCCGGAAGATCAGGCTGAATGGTGAATTTTTGTGTGATGAAGACATTGTCGCCGGCGTCAATGGCGAAATGAAAATCGGTATGGGCTAATGCCCTGGTGAGGATGGCGGAAAGGGTCATATCCCTGGCTTCGAAATCCAGGGCAATGCTGTCAGTTTCCGAAGGCTTAAAATAAAAATGATAGTCTGACTGGGATTCGATGGTTTCCGCGAACTTTTCGAGTTTCATTCCCCTGAAATCGCCGCTGAAAGTTTTCTTATTTTGGGCATGCAGCGTGAAACAGATCAACGAGCTGATGGTGAAGCAGGCAATGGTCTTCAGGAAATATGACATTGTTGTTAGCTCGTTAGTTGATCGTAATACGCAGCGGCAGCAATCAGGGTTTTCTCGAAGTCGGTTTTGAATTTGAGTTTATTTTTCCGGAGCCAGGATTTTATTTCTGATTTTTTGGATTCGAAGAGGCTGAGCACGGATCCTTTGTTTTTTACTTCCACGTACTGGTTATCAAAAAGGACATAATAGTGGTAGTCCTCCTCATAGGCGAGGACCGTTGATGTGTATTCCGTTACCTCATGTACATATTTCTTTCGCCTTACCAGCACGGTCGACTTTCCGGCATAAACCCGGTCATAATATCCCGTGGCAAGGTTGATACCTCCGGCGCTGTCCTGACTTATCCGGATAAACTCATGATTTTTGAGCGAAAAGGAATTTAGCTTTTGGGGAATCAGGCTGATCTTGAAATTCTGGTCAAGCCGGTAAATCACTACGAGGTCCCGTACCTGATCATACTGGACGGGTACTTCGGGATAATAGCTTTCGTCGTAATAAATATTGGCGGGCACCAGCGCGTCGGTAAGAAAATAAGGGCTGCCCTTTATATTGCGGTCGGGCGTACGGTATTCATAACCGTTATAGATATGCGCATTCTCGCCAATGGCGCTGTAATAAAGTTTAACGGGATAAGAAAGGGAAAGAGAATGGAGAAGAGAATCATTTGCCAGATCCTGGGCACCGGCGGTTTCAACAAAGAGCACACAGCAGACCAACCCCCTCAAAAACCGCAGTAAATATCCATTCATGAGCTCACAAGCAATTATCGGTCAATTTAAGTTTTTTTGAGTAATTATCGCAAATTAATCTCGTCATTCAACTGTTAAGGCCAGTAATCCGGCTTTACGTTTGTGCCACCATGCTCTCTGCAGTCAATACAGAAATTCTGGGCAATATGATATACGCCATCATCGAACCAGAAAGTATACAGGTGGCGGGGGGCTTCAAGATACCAGTATGCATTTTTGTCGCCGTGGGGGATTACATAGGTAACGTCTTTCAGCACCTTGCAGGGAATGTAGTAAGGAACATAGAGGTAGGTTTCCAGTTGACGGTTGGTAACAAAAATCCTTTTTCGCTCTATGGTGGAAGCACAGAAATATCCCATCACCGGTTTGGAAGGATTGGAAATGCAGTGAATATTACTGACAAGATCGACGGGCTGGGAGTCAAACACCGTGCCCATTTGTTCTGAATTTTTTTTCTGCAGTCTCCAGTATTCGTACTGGTCTTGCGTGAGGGCAAACTGTTTCATCTGCACGCTGTATTCCGCCGATATTTTCTCGGAAGTCTTGTCGACCCGGTTAAATTTAAAATGAGATATGATGTCCTCACTAAGGTTATTGGTAGAAGCCAGAAAGATTGTACCTGCAAAATTGCTGCTCCAGCAATTGTGTATCTGCTGTTCCGGAAGGCGCCGGACGACCGAATCGTTTACATAATCAAAGTTTGTGTTGAGGTAGGTATTGTATTGCCAGGTTTCCTCCATCTGCCAGCGGTAATAGCGGGTAGCATTCTGCGGGTCATGGGTGTCAAGGAAAAAGTTCACGCCTGAAGTATCTTCCTCCCAGCTGAGTCTGTCGATGGGCGGTGTGATATTAAACGGAACGAAGTCAGACCGGTATTCTTCGCCACCTTCCGTGTTTACCGACAGTCGGTATTTTTCAGACGGGTTCAGGTGGAAAATGCCACGGTAAAGACCCATTCCGGCATCTGTCAGGAAAAACTGGCTGCCTAAATCACCTTCAATAGCCACGGTGGAAGAAAGCTCCGGAAGGCTGGGCGCGGTATCCCGGATGCTACGGGTATGCGAAAGGCGGATATATGTGGAATCGGGTGAGGATGTCAGGAATCCGTCTACGACCAGGAAATCGGGTGTGTTCTTGAGTGTGGGAGGTTCATAAGGCTTCTTACAACTCCAACAAATTACAAGTACCAAAAAAACCGCGTATTTCATATTCAGGGCAAGTTTGTGCGACACCAGCGGTTAAGCCCGTAAAAAATTATAAATCATTACAAAGTACGGTTCTTCAACGACAATATTTTCACCGTTTTTAAGTTAATAGAAAGCTGGTCCATAAAATACCTGTTACGCAGTTAATGTGTAGAAGGTTTCCAGCTTCCACCTACCTCTTGAAGACTGGTTCCTATTACGTAAAAGCATAAACGCTTTAGGGTAATGATTGTGCGTGACTGATTGTACGGGTACATCATCTCTCCTCGTTTATTGTTGAGGTAATCCGGAGCTGCAACAAATCCAATAGCCTCAATCCCTGATGGTTGGGCTTCTCAACTAGCCGGATTCTGATGAAAAACCTGTTCTCTGCGCTTTTGTGCTTACTGGGAATATTGTCTGCGTTCACGCCGGTTGAGGCAAAGAACTTTTGGAGCATTACCGGTAACACCATCGGTACTGACCAGACCATTTGCAGCAATACGACACCTGCCCCGCTGACCGGATCCATTCCGGGAGGCGGAATCGGTATTTTTTCCTATCAATGGCAGGTCAGTTCCACTTCCGCTACAGCCGGATTTGCCAATATTGCAGGTGCCACCGCTACCGGATACGCACCCGGCGTTCTGACGGCCAACCGCTGGTACCGCCGCGTCGTTACTTCCGGAATAGAAACGGATATCTCCACTGCCGTGGCCATCACGGTTACCCCGGTCATCAATGCTCCTTCCAACACGGTTACAGCCAACCAGACGATTTGTTTTAATGCTGTTCCCGCCACCCTGAATGGCAGTATACCTACAGGTGGCGATGGCGTTTATGCTTACCAGTGGCAGAGTTCCACGGATAATATTATTTACAACAATATCGCCGGCGCTACTACAATAAACTATACACCCGGCGCGCTGACCGTAAATACCTGGTTCAGGAGAATCGTTCTTTCAGGAGGATGTTCGCATACCAGTAATTCTGTGAAGATGACGATCACGCCGGTAATCACGGCGGGGTCTAATACCATCACAGCGGACCAGTCTGTATGTACAGGCCAGACGCCGTTGGGCCTTACCGGATCCACACCTGCCGGCGGAAGCGGTGCCTATACCTATCTCTGGGAAAGCAGTACCACCTCCGCGGGTGCCGGTTTTAGCACCGCAGCAGGCACAAGCAATGGGAAAAATTATACGCCTGCAGCCCTTAGCCAGACAACCTGGTTCCGGCGGACCGTCAGTTCGGGAGGATGTACAGATGTTTCTGCGACGGTTCAGATAACGGTGGTGGTTACACCACCCGGTAATCCGGCTGTGTTTGGTAACGGCGTGTGGAATGTGTACGGATATTCCGACAATGCGTTCGGTACCTATGCAGGTTTCTATACAGAACCTGCCTTATCATTTAATACAACCAGCCGTTATACCACGGTACAAAGTCCCTCTTCGGCTTCAGGATACCAGGGCTGTCTGATTCCAGCGGCCAACTTCTCGGCGAGTATGAAACAGACAAACTTCACTCCGGGAAATTACCAGATCAACCTGAACAGCCTGGACGACAATATTTTTATCATCCTCAACGGAGTGCAGATCTACACACATAATTGCTGTGTAGCGGCAGGCGCACCCATCAATAATATCTGGACGGGCTTTCTCGGCGCATCAGACCAGATGGAAATACGCTGGGTGGAATTCGGAACTCCTTCCTATCTCTCCCTGCAATTTGTGCCTGTCACGCCGGCGCCCCTGACGCCTGGTTCGGTCAGTCAGAATATGTCCGTTTGTTTTGGCGAAGCTCCCCCTTCAGGGTTTACCAGCCTTTCGGCTCCGACCAGCGGCTGTACCCTGACCGGCATGCAATGGCAGAAGTCAATCGACAGCGTCAGCTGGACAAATATTGCAGGCGCCACGGCGGCCACCTATACGGAAGCTTCAGCCCTGACACAAACCACATGGTACAGGAGGGTAGCCACCGATGCCTGTCTGAATTCCGCGCCTACGCTGCCTGTAAAAATCACGGTAAACGTAATTCCACCCGGAGATCCTTCCGTGTATGGCAACGGAACCTGGAATGTGTATGCGTTTCAGGGCACTGCTCCTTTCAGCACGGCAACTTATAAAGGGTACTATACGGAACCCCTTCTTTCTTTTGATTCGAGAACAAGATGGCCGAACGGAGGATCACCTTCGAGTGCTTCGGGATACCAGGGATGTTATGTGGCACCGGCCAATCACTGGGTAGACTACAAGAGAACCAATTTCACTCCGGCTGTTTATCAGATCGATATTCCCGCCCATGATGATGATGCTTATCTCTTCATCAACGGGATTCAGGTTTTTGTACATAATGGCTGTTGTGATGCCCATACCAACGTTTGGACCGGACCGCTGGGAGCGACCGATCTGGTGGAATACCGGGTTTCACAGGGCGGTGGTGGTGCCTACCAGGCGCTCACGCTTACGGTGGTAACGCCTCCTGCCCTTACCCCGGGATCGATCACACCGGATCAGATCATTTGCGCCGGAAACGTTCCGCCGATACCGCTCACACAACTGACGGCACCTACCGGCGGTTGTACAATCAAAGATTACCTCTGGGAATATTCTACGGATAATGGCGCTACCTGGATACCTGTTTCCGGAGCCACATCCATCAGCTATACGATCACCAGCAGCATTTATTCACAAACACTTTATCGCCGTACGGTGAATGATGTCTGCGGCAATTCCGCCACATCAGCGCCGGTCACGATTTCGATGAATAACAGCGCACCAGGCGATCCCACTGTTTTTGGAAACAATGTCTGGAATGTCTATTGTTTCCAGGACGTGAACTATACCCTCTATGCTGGATACTATACCGAGCCGCTCCTGACTTTCCAGACTACCAGCCGGTACCCGGGTACCTCGCCGCCGTCTACCGCTTCGGGATACCTGGGTTGTCAGCTCATCAATACATACTATTCAGCGAGTATGAAGAGAACCGGTTTTACCGCGGGCCTATATCAGATTGATGTCACCTCTGATGACGACTACAACCTCATTTATATTAATGGGGTACTGGTTTCAAGCCTGAACTATCCGACAATTCAGAATAATGTGTGGACGGGAAACCTGGGGCCCGCGGATCAGATTGAAATCCGCTGGAGAAACAATGCCGGACCCGGTCAGACAGGCGTGCGATTCACGCTGGTAACGACGACACCCCTGGTTCCGGGATCGATCTCGGCCTATAATCCGAATCTTTGTTTTAATGATCTTCCGATCATCAATGAAGTGACGCCGGCTTCCGGTGGATGCTTCGTAAATTATTCCTGGCAGTCATCCACCGACGGGGGAACGACATGGAATACCATTTCAGGAGCAACGGGAAACAGCTATACGGCAACCGTTTCACCCACAACCAATATACAGTACAGGCGTGTGGCCAGCGATATCTGCGGTAACACTGCTTTTACGGCACCGGTGAGTTTCATACAGGCCGCGGGAACCATCGGAGATCCGACAGTTTATGGTAACGGGGCATGGAATGTATACGCCTACAATGCGCAGGGAAACACTTTTGCGGGGGCGCAATACCTCGGATATTATACTGAACCGCTACTCTCTTTCAGTTCGCTCACGCGGTGGACGAATAACGGAGCTCCTTCGGATGCGTCCGGATACCAGGGGTGCCAGGTGGACCAGGAAAATCACTGGGTAAGCTACCGCAGAACAAATATTCCTGCCGGGACCTATCAGATCGATGTACAATCCCATGACGACGACGCCTATCTCTATATCAACAATGTACTCGTCTGGTCGCATGTCGGATGCTGTGATGTGCATGTAAATGTGTGGACAGGAAATATCAGCGCTACAGATAAGGTTGAGTTCCGCTGGCGTGAATTTTTCGGTGGCTCCAACGGAGCGTTGAATTTCACTCTCGTAACCACCTCCACGACGGTTACACCGGGCGTCATTGCGGCGGGACAAAACATTTGCGCCAATACGGTGCCTGCTGCATTCACCAGCACCACCGACGCGAGCAGCGCCTGTTATATCAGCTACCAGTGGCAGCGTTCTCCAGACAATACCACCTGGACCGATATCGCAGGAGCAGTATCAAACGTATATGCTTCTCCGGCTGTGGCTGCAAAAACTTATTTCCGCAGAAACGCCATCAATGCCTGTGGAGTCAGTGCTTCATCCAATACGATTATCGTTGACATATATCCTGCCTTAACGGGCGGGGCCATTGCCGCCAGCCAGACCATCTGTAAAGGAGCTACTGCACTGGGTTTGATCAGTGCCATACTTCCTACCGGTGCTGATGGCAACTATGTATATCAGTGGCAGTCATCACTGGATAATATCGGCTGGAGCAATATCGCCGGTGCCACGGCCACCACCTATTCACCCGGAGCCGTTGCGGCGACAACCTATTTCAGAAGAAGTGTGACCGCCTGTGGTGCCACATCAACAGCTAACAGCAATGTAATTACGATAACCGTAAACGACCTGCCGGCCATTACGACGCAGCCGGGAAATGCTGCATCGTGTACCGGCGGAACCACTTCCTTTACGGTGGGAGCGACGGGGGCGGGACTTACTTACCAGTGGCAGGTGAATCCCGGAAGCGGATTTGTAAATGTGACCAATGGAACTCCCTATAGCGGCGCTACTACCGCTACCTTAACGATCAGTCCGGCCACGCCGGCATTGAGTGGCAATACGTACAGAGTCATTGTTTCCGGAACATGTGCCCCGGCAGTAACATCCAATATTGTTTCGCTAACGATCACGGCAACCCCTGCAATCAATACCCAGCCCGTCAATACTGCGGTATGTGCCGGTTCGACTACAAGTCTGGCGGTTGCGGCTTCGGGAAGCGGACTTACTTATCAATGGCAGGAAAAGATCGGCGCAGGAGCATTTACCAACCTGGCAGATGGCGGCGTTTACAGCGGTACCACCACGCCCACACTGACCCTGACCGGCGTACCGGCAGGTATGAACGGGTATAAATACCAGGTGATCATAAATACCACTTGCGCGGGCGTACTTACGTCTTCTACCGCTACCCTGACCGTCGTGGCAGCGATAAACAATACCATCAGTGCAGATCAGACAATATGTGCGGGAGGCGCCGCGACGAACCTTACCGGCACAACCGGTGGCGGATATACTTACCAGTGGCAGAGCAGCATCGTATCATCTGTTTCCGGATTTGTTACCGCCAGCGGCACATCGAACGGTTCCGGATATACGCCCGGGGTGTTATCACAGACAACTTATTACCGCCGGATCGTCAACAACGGAACCTGCTCCAATACAAGCAATGTGGTTACTGTTACAGTGAATTCCACGCCGATCAGCATTTCCACCCAGCCGGTCGCCCAGACGATATGCGCAGGGAGCACGGCGACTTACAGCGTAACGGCAAGCGGTCCCGGTGCACTTTCTTATCAATGGTATGAAAATAACGGAACCACGAATCTGCCCATCACGGATGGCGGAATCTACAGCGGAACCACTTCATCGACGCTGACACTCACAGGGGCCACAGCAGGCATGAACGGCTATCGTTACTCAGTGAGGGTCTTCGCTGCAGGCTGCAGCGCCAGTTTCGTAACGTCCAATCAGGTATTACTTACTACAAATAATGGAACCGCCATCACGGCCAACGCACCCGATTTCACCACCTGCCAGGGCAGCAGCGTGCAGGTAAATATTACCGCTACGGGAATCAACCTGGCTTATCAATGGCAGTTTAATGACGGGACAGGTTGGAATAATCTGTCGAATTTTGGCAATTATTCTAATGTAAACGGGAATTCTCTCAGAATAAATCCCACGACAGCCGCGATGAGCGGATACCAGTTCCGTTGTATCGTAACCGGCAGCTGTACGCCGGCCAGTGTGACATCGGCCACCACGACGATGACCGTCAATAGCCCGGTGGCAAACAACAGCATCGCCAACAGCCAGACGCTTTGTGCCGGCGTGCCTGTGCCTTTCACCGGCAGCGTGCCGACGGGTGGCACCGGCGTATATGCCTATCAGTGGTATCAGAATACAGGATCCGGATGGTTTGCCATTGGCGGAGCTACGGCAAAAGATTATGCATCACCGTCCCTGTCACAGACTACACAGTTTTATCGCCAGGTCAGCAGCGGAGCCTGCGCATCGGTTAACAGCGTCGCTGTCACCGTTACGATTCTTCCACCGACATCCACCACGGATCCTGTGAATAAAACAGTTTGTGCAGGAACCAGCACCGCCTTCTCCGTAACGGGGACAGGCAGCGGATTAAGTTATCAATGGCAGGTAAACACAGGAAGCGGATGGAGCAGTCTTATCAATGGGGCTTCCTATACCGGCGTAGCTACCGCAACGCTCAACGTACTTACGCCACCAGCTGCTTTTAATGGATACCAGTACCGGTGCGTTGTGGGCGGCAGCTGCACACCGCTGTCAGTTGCGTCCAACGCAGCTTTACTGACAGTCAATCCTGTTGCGCAGATTACCGGTCAGCCTGCAAATGTCAATTCCTGTCAGGGAAGCACGGTAAGTTATACCGTCACCGCAACCGGTGCAGGGCTGACATACCAGTGGATGGAAAAAGTAAGCGCCGGTGTATTCACAAATATTACTGACGGAGGAATTTATAGTGGTTCCAATACATCGACACTCACGCTGACGGGGATTTCGACGGTGATGAACAACAACCAGTACCTCTGCGTGGTAACATATGGCAGTTGCCCGGTGAATAGTTCAGCCGCCTCACTGACGGTGAGTGCCCAGCCCACCCTAGTGATTACGAATCCGGCTGTTATTTGTGCGCCGGGTACGGTGGATCTTACCCAGCCAGCCACTACAGCGGGAAGCAATCTGGCGGGCGGAACACTTACTTACTGGAACAATGCGGCTACTACTTCGGCGCTCGCTAATCCCAATGCAGTCAGCGCATCGGGAACCTATTATATACGTGTGGGCACATCGGCAGTCTGCTATGATGTAAAGCCCGTCGTCGTGACTATCAATACGACCATTTCGAACAATACGGTTTCCTCTTCGCAGGCGATCTGCACCGGCAGCACACCGGCAGGCCTCACCGGAGGAATCACGGGTGGAGGAAACGGAGTGTATGCCTATCAATGGCAACAGAGTACGGACAATATCACGTATGCCGATATTTCCGGGGCTACCAATCCGAATTTCAGTCCGGGCTCGCTTACCGTCACTACCTGGTACAGACGCGTAGTTAATTCAGGCCCCTGCACCAGCACGTCCGCGCCTGCACAGATTACCGTCGTGGCTTATCCGGTAGCGACGATCGCCTATTCCGGATCGCCTTACTGCGCGACAGGCACTGCAACCGTAACGCAGACCGGCCAGGCAGGGGGAACTTACACGGCACCTGCAGGTGTTTCCATTAATGCTTCCACGGGAGCCGTCAACCTGGCATCCAGCACGCCGGGTACTTATACAGTTACTTATAGCTTTAGCAACGGCACCTGCAATGGTTCTACCACGGCTTCCATTACCATCAATGCCCTTCCAGTAGCGACGATTGCCTACGCCGGCTCTCCGTATTGCGCGACGGGATCCGCAACGGTGACACAAACGGGTCAGGCGGGCGGAACTTATACTGCACCCGCGGGTGTTTCAATAACTGCCGCTACAGGCGCAATCGATTTGGCCGCGAGTACACCAGGCACTTATACTGTAACCTACAGTTTTGGAAACGGAACCTGCAACAACACAACGACCGCTTCGATCACGATCAATGCGCTGCCGACGGCCACGATCGCTTATTCAGGATCGCCTTATTGCGCAACAGGTACGGCAACGGTAACACAAACCGGACAGGCCGGAGGAACTTATACTGCTC
>Ga0163162_10000273_pt1 | contig 47027 bp, 43 predicted proteins | sample S55metaG_FD_115310 | JGI IMG/M metagenome (GOLD analysis project Ga0163162, IMG submission 115310) | Switchgrass rhizosphere microbial communities from Kellogg Biological Station, Michigan, USA - S5-5 metaG | ecosystem: Host-associated > Plants > Roots > Rhizosphere > Soil | place: USA... | reverse complement strand
TGAACGTTTCAAACCAACAGGAGTGTCGCCATGCGCGAACAGGATTACGCAGTTAATAACAGCGTGCAGGCTGAGCAGCTAGAGGTTAGCCGCGTCCTGCGCAACACTTACGGCCTACTGGCTCTGACCCTCGCATTCAGCGGCGTCATGGCTTTCGTTGCCCAGCAGATGCGCGTTGGCTACCCGAACATTTTCGTGGTGCTGATCGGCTTTTACGGGCTGTTCTTCCTCACCAACAAGCTGCGTGATTCCGCGTGGGGCCTGGTGTCCGCTTTTGCGCTGACCGGTTTCATGGGTTTCCTGCTCGGCCCGATCCTCAACCGTTACCTGGGCATGCAGGGCGGCGCTGAAGTGGTCAGCTCGGCGTTCGCGATGACCGCACTGGTGTTCGGTGGTCTGTCGGCCTACGTGCTGATCACCCGTAAGGACATGAGCTTCCTCGGTGGCTTCATCACCGCTGGTTTCTTCGTGTTGCTGGGTGCAACGCTGGCAAGCTTCTTCTTCCAGGTCAGCGGCCTGCAACTGGCGATCAGCGCAGGTTTCGTGCTGTTCTCGTCCGTGTGCATCCTGTTCCAGACCAGCGCCATCATCCACGGCGGTGAGCGCAACTACATCATGGCGACCATCAGCCTGTATGTATCGATCTACAACCTGTTCATCAGCTTGTTGCAGATCTTCGGCATCATGAGCCGCGACGACTGATCGTTAGTCGTTTCAACAAAAAACCCGCTTCGGCGGGTTTTTTGTTGCTCGCTGAAAAGTGTAGTGGCCTTTTACCTACAAAATGATCTGAAAATAGTGGCGTCTTTTTGGAAATCACCTACACCTAAATACCAAGGAAGAGCAGTAGCCTGATCGACAGGAGTCGGTAACCAGCCCCCCTCGTGTAATTCCTGCGTCCCTCGCATTCACTTCCCTTGCTGTTGATCGCCAGGCCTTTCGGTCGAGAGCGACTGTATTCGTTCGTCCAGTGAAAACCGGGAGGTGAACCACGCCAAACTCCATGCACCGTGACCGTATCCCGGCGAACGACCGGGACCCTGATACCAGAAAAATAATGGAGGCCCTGCCATTGCGGGCGTTGTCCCAATCAAGGAGATCATCGATGAACCAGCCCCAAGGAAAACTGGCTGTACTGGCCGTCACCACCGCGCTATTCAGCGCGTCAACCCTCGCCGGCGTGTATCCTGACTTCGGCTATCAACCACCTTCCAGCCAATACTCTGGCCCACTGTTTGAGTTGAGCCAGAATTACCCGGCCACAGCGCCGAAAGTACCGCTACCCGGTTTTTTCAAGAATCTACCGACCAAGCCAGATAACAATTTTGAGACTTGGCGTGCGTACATGGAGGAAGTCAAAACCTATTGCCTCGAAGGCAACGTCGAGGCTGATTGGTACGTGCAGAACAATAAAAAACGTCAGTGGTATCACATGCCGTGGCAGCACTATGGCCCGCTGGGACGCGAAGGGATTCACGGCCTGACCAAAGAGGCGCAGATCCAGGTCAAGCAACTCGCCCCCACGCAGACCGCCACCGGCCAGACTTACGCGGTGGGCATCTATAACGACATCGGTGCCTATACCATCGGAGAGGTCTGGAAAGACCCGAACAACCCTGATCCGAAATACACATCGGCACCCAACAGCTTCCCCGACGGCACCGTAGTCTGCAAAGCCCTGTTCGCCGATATCGATCGCAGCACCGTGCCGTTCCTGGTGAACCCGGTGTTGTGGAAGGGCTACGTCACCGAAACGTTCACGTCGGCCAATCGCAAGGTCAAGGATGTCGCATTGATCCAGATGGACATCGCCGTGCGCGATCAGCGCATGAGCGCCACTGGCTGGATCTTCGGCACCTTTCAGTACAACGGCGCGAAAACCGGCAAGCCTGGCTGGGACAACCTCGTCCCGGTAGGGATCATGTGGGGCAACGATCCGGAAGAAATCGGCAACGACTTCACCAACCCGCAACCGACGCAAACCAAGATCAACCCCGCGTTGCAACAGACGGCGATCAACGCCAAGACCCAGGAGTTGCCACCCACCCATCTGGGCTGGAACGGTCGCCTCAATGGTCCGGTAGACAACCCCAACAGTTCCTGCCTGAGCTGCCATGCGACCGCCGAAACGCCGCAAGTGGCGATCATGAATCCAACGTTCCAGGCCAATGCGCCGAAGCCGGGTTCGCCTGAATGGATGAAGTGGTTCCAGAACATTCCGGCCGGCCATGCTTTCACGCCGGGCACTCAAAGCACTGACTACAGCCTGCAGTTATCCGGCGGTCTGGTGAATTACTTCGAGTGGAAATGCGACATGAGCGGCATCTACGCCAACGGCAAGAACGCTTGCAGCAAAGCGTCGGACGTGAAACTGAAAATGCTCAAGTCCACCAACAACGCCACGCCGCAGCCATTGCAGAAAGTCATTCGTGACCCGAGCCTGCAGCAACTGCTGGAGTAAGCAGCGAAAAGCCTGCGCACGTTTCGGTGTGCGCAGGCTTTTTTCAGTTGATCACGATGCTGCCGTCAGTCTGCTGTTTGTAGACGGTGTAGGGCAGCAACAGCGTGTCGAGTGCCCCGGACACCACGGCATCGATCAACACCACGGGAATCGCGGCGTTTTTGTAATCGTCGGCATCAACGCCCTTGCCCAGAGGCGCATGCAGGCTGCAAAAGTCGTAGGCGAGGCCGCTGTAAATCCTTGGCACCGCCCCGCAATAACTTTTCTGCTCCTTGAGGCTGTCCACCGCAGCCTGATCACTGCGCACCACGGTCTGTACGGTCCCGCAACCGGCAAGCGTCAACGCTGCCAGCACCATTGCCTGAAATCTCATTACCGCCAATCCTTCGCCGGAAAAACCTCAATCTACGCCGAACATGCGGAAAAAGCACTTAGGCCATCGGTGGCAAACGACGCTTCACCGGCGTCTTCTTGACGATCGCGGTGTTGGTTTCGGCCAAGGTATTGAGGCGGTCGAGCAGGGTGTCCAATTGTTCCATCGAGCGCACATGCAGGCGCGCGATAAAGCAGTCCTCGCCCGTCACCTTGTCGCACTCGGTGAATTCGGGAATCGACAGAATCTGCCGTTCAACTTCCTGTAACTGTCCCGGCAATGGCCGCACCCGGACGATGGCCTGCAATTGGTAGCCAAAGCATTTCGGGTCGATCTCGACGGTATAGCCCTTGAGCACACCGCGTTCCTCCAAGCGCCGCAAGCGTTCAGCCACGCTTGGCGACGATAATCCACTGATCTGCGCCAGCGCTTTGAGTGAACGCCGCGAATCCTCCATCAAGGCGCTGATGAGGATCTGGTCAATGTCGTCGGTCATGAAAAACTCCAGCATTAGGCAATTGACGGAAACTACCCTCGATAAAAAAGGCAGATTGCGAGTTTAGCCTGCTTTTTGCTCTGGAGCGTTTGCGTGTTCGCTTGGCATACTTTTGCCACAAAGACAGGAGCTCAATGATGGACAAGACACTGCGTCACGGCTCATTTGAAATGACCGCCGCCATGCTGATATCCGGGACGATTGGCTGGTTCGTGCTGGTCTCTGGGCAACCAGTGCTCGACGTGGTGTTCTGGCGCTGCGTGTTTGGCGCCGGCACCTTGCTACTGATCTGCGCCGCTTTCGGCTTTCTGCGCCCGGGCATTCTGACCCGCACCACGTTCCTGCTCGCGGTGCTGAGCGGGGCGGCGATTGTCGGTAACTGGGTGCTGTTGTTTGCCTCGTATTCTCGCGCTTCGATTGCCATTGGCACGGCGGTGTACAACGTGCAGCCGTTTATGCTGGTCGGGTTGGCGGCGCTGTTTCTCGGCGAAAAAATCACTCTGCAAAAGCTGTTCTGGCTGGCGATTTCCTTCACGGGCATGCTGGCGATCGTCAGCGCTCACGGCACCCAGGGTGAGAGCGGCAACGACTATCTGGTGGGGATTGCGTTGGCGTTGGGCGCGGCGTTTTTGTATGCAATTGCAGCGCTGATCATCAAGCGCCTGACCGGCACACCGCCGCATCTGATTGCGCTGATTCAGGTCTGCACCGGGGTTCTGCTGCTGGCGCCATTTGCGCATTTCAGCGCGTTGCCACAAGCGCCGAGTGCTTGGGCCAGTCTGGTGACGTTGGGCATCGTCCACACCGGTTTGATGTATGTGCTGTTGTACGGCGCGATTCAGAAATTACCGACCGCGTTGACCGGCGCACTGTCATTCATCTACCCGATTGCGGCGATCTTCGTCGACTGGTTTGCGTTCGGCCATCGCCTGGAACCCCTGCAATGGCTCGGCGTGGCGGCGATCCTGCTGGCCGCCGCCGGCATGCAACAGGGTTGGGGCCTGAAGCGCCGGCGACTGGCCGCGCAGTAACCCTCAGATGTTCCAGTGCGCTGCGGTTTTCGCCAGACGCTGGCGCATCTCGGCGATGTTCGCCGCCAGTTGCCGGGTCAACAGTCGGTAGCCATCCAGCGTGCTGTAAACCGGCGCATCGAGGTTGGCTTCCGGCAACTCGAGCGATTTATCCAGGCGTTGCGAGGCGCCGGTTTTCAGCGCCCGGGCCATGCCGATCAATTGCACGCGGATCTGTCGGTGCTCGGCCTTCAGCGCTGATTGCAGATGCGCCATGGCTTCTGGATCGTTGGCATCCGGTCGCGTGTTGCCAAGGATCTCCAGCGTGCTGATACACATGCGCAGGTTGCGCTGAATGGCATCGAGTTCGGTCATGGAAATCTTCACTTCCTTGGACACCGACGGCATCAGCGAGCGCAATTGCACCATCACCGCGCCGAGTCGTCCCATCAACTTCAAATGCTCGTCGGCGCTGACCGGTTGGCCGCTGATGATCCGCCCATACACGGTGGCGCAATCGCGCAAAGCATCGGCGAGGTTGTAGCGCCACGAATACACCGCATACAGCGGCAGGGCGAACGAGAAGGCCAGGGCGAGGGCGATGCCGATGAGGATGTCGACGCCGCGCCACAAACCATCGGTGATCGGATTGTCGCCATGCCCGGCGACGATGAACACGGTGATCGCCGAAAGCAGGGCGGTGTAGCCACCCTTACCGATGGCGTGATAAGAGAAGAAACCGCAGACCACCGCCATCGCAAAATACGTCAGCCACGGCATGCCGAGCCACGCCTGCTGTGCCACCAGCAACAAACCGACGCCGGCACCGATCAAGGTGCCGGTGGCGCGTTCGGCGGCTTTTTTACCGATGTTGCCGTGGTGCTGCAAACCACCGATCACCACCAGCATGGTCACCGAGGCCCATTCGCCGTGGGGCAGGTTGATGCCGGTGGTCAGCAGTATCGTCGCCAGCAAGCCGAGGGCCACGCGCACCGCATGAATCAGCCGCGCATGCCGGTAGCGTCGATAAGGATCAAGCAACGGACGCAAGACACGGCGCAGCAAGGGCGGAAGTCGATGGGTGCTGTAAGTACTCAGTGCGGGCCTCTCGTGATTGGGCTTCAGGTCAATGGAAAGGGAAAATGTAATTCATCCATGCTGCCATACGCAGGAGGATTTTGCGCATCGTGCCAATGTGGTGGAAGTGCTGACTGTACAACGCGGCCTGCCCGTAAGCACCGCCCGGCATTAGTTTGCTGTACTGGGTGAAGTCCGGATCGGTGATTTCGATGATCACCGGCACACGCCCGGCCGGCGGCGAACCGGTATAGCCGATCAGGGTGCCAGAAGGTTGCACCTGACCTTCGGCAATCACCCCGATGACATTCTTTACCCGGCCGGCGAAAACCTTGCCGGGAATGCCGTCGAACGCGACTTCCGCCTCATCGCCGACGGTCAGGCGCAGCAGGCTGTTCTGGCGCATCCACGCGGCAAAGTATTGGCCTTCTTCGGGAATGAACACCATCGACGGGCGCAATGGCAACTTGCTCGCCATCATCCCCGGCCGTAGCGAAACATGGGTGACGAAGCCTTTGCTCGGCGCGCGAACGGTGGTGTTGTCCAGTTCGAACTGGGCGTTATCGAGTTGCGCTTGCAGATCATCGGTGCGGGCAATTGCGGCATCCAGTTCGCGCTGAGTGCCGAAGTTGCGCCGGATCAATTCGGTGATGCGGTAGCGATCACCCTTGGCGGCGATCAATTGCGCCTTGAGCGATTTCACCCGGTTTTGAAACGGTGTGGGGTCGATGCGAAACAGCACATCGCCTTTTTCCAGCGGCTCGTTACCCTTCACCGGCACGTCGATCACCTGGCCACTGACGATGGGGATGACCGGCACGGAAACGAAGTAAGTGCGTGCCACCTCAGAGTAGGGATGGTTGTAGTTCATGGTGAAAATCAAGGCGCCGATCATCAGGATGCCGCCCAGTACGGCGGTGGGCACCGTCCATTTGTTCAGCGGGATACGGAAGATCTTGAATACTGCGACGCAGATCGCGGCGTAAGTCAGGATAAGGAGCAGATCCATGGTGTTCAGCCCTCCCTGTTGTGGGGAGCAGTGGCATTCAGCGCTTCAAGTCGTTCGAGGCGTCCTTGCAGTTCGAGCACCTGTTGCTCCAGGCGAACGACATGGTTTTGCACGGATTTACCGTCACCGAAGCCCCAGCCGCGATCTTCTCGATAGGCCATCGCCCAGATCCACAGGAAGGGCCAGAGCGCATGCAGCGTGAACAGACTGACCCAGCCAGTGGCATGGATCGCATCCTGATGCGGGTGTTTACGATGAACAGCAATCTCATAGGGAATGTCGTGCAACACGATGATCCCGTAAAACAGTACGAGCCCGGCAAACACCAAAACCCCTAGCGCAAAGTAATCCAGCATGGTCAAGCTCCCGGCATCCAGCACAGTGCTGGCATCAGTGTAGACACTGATTTGCCGGGCGCTTGGCGACTTTTGATCAGAAGCGGATGCCGTCGCCTTTTTGCTTATTCACGATCCCGCTGACAGTCGATCAGAAGATGTAATCGGTGGTCAGGAAGCTCGAATCACGTCCGCGAATGATCTCGCTGATCAGGTCCTTGTTGCTGTCCTGGAACTTGGTCGCCACCAGCGTACGGATCGAGAACACCCGCAACGCGTCGTGCACCGAGAGCGTCCCTTCCGCCGAGTTCTTGCGGCCGTTGAACGGATAAGTGTCCGGCCCGCGCTGGCACTGGGCGTTGAGGTTGATCCGCCCGACCTGGTTGGCAAAGGTGTCGACCAGACGCCCGACCGCCACCGGGTTGGTGCCGAAGATGCTCAACTGCTGACCGAAATCCGACTCCAGCACATAGTCGATCACGGTATCGAGATGACGGTACGGCACGATCGGCACGACCGGGCCGAATTGCTCTTCCTGGTAGACGCGCATTTGCGGGTTCACCGGGTACAGCACCGCAGGGTAGAAGAACGATTCGCGGGATTCGCCGCCATTGGGGTTGACCACTTCGGCGCCTTTGCTGCGCGCATCGGCCACCAGCCCGTGCAGGTAATCGACCTTGCCTGATTCCGGCAGCGGCGTCAGCGACACGCCGCTGTCCCACGGCATGCCCGGTTTCAGCGTGGCCAGTTTGGCATTGAATTTCTCGATGAAGCTGTCGACCACGTCTTCATGCACGAAGAGGATTTTCAGCGCGGTGCAGCGCTGGCCGTTGAACGACAACGAACCGGTGACCGCCTCGCTGACCGCGTTGTCGAGATCGACTTCCGGCAGGACGATGCCGGGGTTCTTCGCATCCAGACCCAACGCGGCGCGCAAACGGTGTGGTTTCGGGTGCAGTTTCTTCAGGTCGCTGGCGGCCTTGTTGGTGCCGATAAAGGCGAAGATGTCGATCTTGCCGCTGGCCATCAAGGCGCTGACGGTCTCGCGGCCGCTGCCGTAGATCACGTTGATCACACCGGTCGGAAAGCTGTCGCGGAACGCTTCCAGCAGAGGACGAATCAGCAGCACGCCGAGCTTGGCCGGTTTGAACACCACGGTGTTGCCCATGATCAGCGCCGGAATCAGCGTGGTGAAGGTTTCGTTCAGCGGGTAGTTGTAAGGGCCCATGCACAAGGCGACGCCGAGCGGCACGCGGCGAATCTGACCGAGGGTGTCCTGTTCCAGCTCGAAACGGCTGGAGCGGCGGTCGTGTTCCTTGAGCGCGTTGATGGTGTCGACGATGTAGTCGCAGGTGCGGTCGAATTCTTTTTCCGAGTCCTTGAGGTTCTTGCCGATCTCCCACATCAGCAACTTCACCACAGCATCGCGCTGCTGGCGCATGCGGCCGAGGAAGGCTTCGACGTGCTGGATGCGTTCGGCCACGCGCATGGTCGGCCACAGGCCCTGGCCACGGTCGTAGGCACGCACGGCGGCGTCGAGGGCGGTGAGGGCGGTCTCGGCATCGAGCAACGGCGTGCTGCCGAGGATGACTTGTTCGTCGCCATTCTCACCTTTGAGATAGACCGGGCTGCGCACGGTGGCGAGCGGGCCGTCCCAGCGGCGCAACTGGCCGTCGACCAGATATTCGCGTTGCTCGACCTGAGCGTCGAGGCGGTATTTTTCCGGGATGTCGCTGACAGAAGGGAACAGGTTGCCAAGGATGTTTGCTGTGGTCATGTCGCTACCCCGTGTTGATGTCCGTATGCAGATCAAAAAGCCTTCACAGGTTATACGCCTGAATGCGCCGGAATTTAAACCCGCAAATGTCACGCGAATGTCACGCAAAGGCGCAAAACAGAGCTTCAAGGAGAGCACGAAACCGCTGGCCTGATCGTTCCTACGCTCCGCGTGGGAACGCCTCAAGGGACGCTTCGCGTTCCAAGCGCACGCAGAGCGTCCGGGGCTGCATTCCCACGCAGAGCGTGGGAACGATCATCGGGGGAGAGGGCTGGCCCCGTTTGCCCCCCTCGCTGTCCCGCAATGCCCTCAACCCGTTGTAGCCGCTGCCTTACTGTGAGAGCACAACAATAAGCGAGGCCGTTATGCGGGCAATCCGACTCACTTTACTGCTGGCGTTAGCCGTGGCGCTGCCTGGCTGCGGTGAAGACCCCAAACCCCCGGTCACCACCCATAACGCCGTGCCCAACGACCCGGCACTGGCGCAGATCTACGCCAACAGCTGCCAGCTCTGCCACGCCAACCCCGCGGCCAACGCCCCCCTCACCGGTGATCGCAAAGCCTGGGAACCGCGCATCCAGCAGGGCGCCGACACGCTGCTCGACCACGCCATCAACGGCTACAACGGCATGCCGCCAATGGGCCAGTGCGTCGAGTGCTCGGAAGAACAATTCCTGCAATTGATCGGCTTCATGGCCGACCAGCCCCTCCCTCAATAAGGTGCCCGGCATGACGATGGATCTGACACGGCGTCAGTTGTTGCAACGGGCAAGCATTGTCGGCGCGTTCAGCGCGTTGGCGAGCCACCCGGCACTGGGCCAGTTGATGCGTGCGCCGCGTTTGATTCCGTGGCGCAACTGGTCGGGCGGGCAGAGTTGCCTGCCAGCCGCTCGGTTGGCGCCGAAGAATCTCGATGAACTGGCAACCGTGATCAAGCAGGCGCAAGGCAAGATTCGCCCGGTCGGTTCGGCACATTCCTTCAGTGCGCTGGTGCCCACCGACGGCACGCTGTTGTCGCTGAGCTACTTCAACGGTCTGCTCGATCACGACGCGAAAACCCTGCAAGCGGAATTCGCCGCCGGCACGCCGATGTCACGCATGGGCGTGCCGCTGAAAGATATCGGTCAGGCCCTGCAAAACATGGCCGACATCGATTACCAGACCCTCGCCGGGGCCATTTCGACCTCAACCCACGGCACCGGGAAAAACTTCCAGTCGTACTCGGCTCACGTCTGCGGTATGCAACTGGTGACGGCCAGCGGCGAAGTGCTCGACTGCGACAGTCAGCGCCACGCTGAAGTATTCAATGCCGCCCGGGTTTCTCTCGGCGCCCTCGGTGTGGCGACGAAAATCCGTCTGCAAAACCGCCCGGCCTATCGCCTGCGCGAACGCCAATGGATCGCCAAGACTGAAGAACTGCTGGAGGACATCGACAAGAACACCCGTGAAAACCAGCACTGGGAAATGCTTGTTGTCACTCATTCCGACTACGCCCTGTCCATCGCCCTCAACGAAACCGACGATCCATCCACGCCGCCAATCAGCCCGGAAGAAGAGGGCGGCAACGAGTTCGTCACCCTGATCGAGAAGATCGATAAGTACGGCAGCGACTTCCCCGACCTGCGCCGCACGCTGCTCAACAACTTGCGTCATCTGGCCAGTTTCGATGATCGCGTCGGCGACTCGTTCGACATCTACGCCAACGTACGCACGGTGCGGTTCAATGAAATGGAATATTCGGTGCCTGCCGAACACGGCCCGGCGTGCCTGCGGGAAATCCTTAAGCTGATTCAGGATAAGGACCTGCGCACCTGGTTTCCCATCGAGTATCGCTACGTCAAGGCTGACGACATTCCGCTGAGCATGTTCGAGGGCCGCGACAGTTGTTCGATCTCGGTGCACCAGCATTATCAGATGGATCATCACAATTTCTTTGCGGCGGTGGAGCCGGTTTTCTGGAAGTACAACGGCCGTCCGCATTGGGGCAAGTTGCACACGCTCAACGCGAAGAACCTGCAACCGCTGTATCCGCGCTGGCGCGAGTTTGTCGACGTGCGTCAGGCGCTGGATCCGAGCGGGCGGTTTCTCAACGCGCATCTGTCGTCGATATTAGGGGTGAGTTGATGGCGGTCAATAGACGTAATTTCCTCCTCGGCACCTTGGGCGTTGGTGCTTTGCTGGTGGGCGTCGGCGCGTGGTTGCGGCCGGGGGATCGTGGCGCGCCGTACAGCGAATACTTCCGGGCGCTGAACAAGGAATTGAAGGAAAAGGGGCCGATGCGCCCGGTGCTGCTGATCGATCTGGATCGCCTCGATCACAACATCGACGTGGTGATGCAGTCGGTCAAACGCGGCGGCAAGCAGTTGCGTCTGGTGGAGAAGTCGCTGCCATCGCCGGGACTGTTGAGCTACATCGCGCAACGTGCCGGAACGCAGAAGCTGATGTCGTTTCATCAGCCGTTTCTCAATCACGATGCGCTGACGTTTCCACAGTCGGATATTTTGCTTGGCAAGCCATTACCGGTACGTTCGGCAGCGCTGTTCTACCAAACCCACAAAGGCCCGTTTGATCCCACGAAGCAACTGCAATGGCTGCTCGACGGAGCGGAGCGTTTGCAGCAATACCTCGCGCTGGCTCAGGGGTTAGGCACAAGGATGCGCGTCAACATCGAACTGGACGTCGGCCTGCATCGCGGCGGCGTCAGTGATGTGAATGTGTTGGGGCAGATGCTCACGTTGATCAGCGCCAATCCGCAGCATCTGGAATTTGCCGGGTTCATGGGTTACGACCCGTTCGTAGGCATGGGCGTGCCGGGGATTCTCGGCTCACCGGAGGAACTGTTCGCCAAGGTCATGGTGATTTATCAGCGCTGCGTCGATTTCACCCGGCAGCAATTCCCGGCGCTGTGGCACGACGGCTTGTGCCTGAATACCGCCGGCAGCCCGAGTTACCGCATTCACGAAAACGAAAAGCTCAGCAGTGAGGTTTCCGTCGGCACGGCGATGCTCAAACCGACGCACTACGATTTGCCGTCGCTCAGCGAGCACGTCCCTGCGACCTACATCGCCACGCCAGTTTTAAAAAGCACAGGGGCTGTGAACATCCCGGCGCTGGATGACAAGTCGAAGCTGTTCTCGTGGTGGGACCAAAATCAGCGGCAGACCTTCTTCATCTATGGCGGTAACTGGATGGCCGAGCTTGAATCGCCTGCCGGTTTGCAGAGCAACGGCGTATATGGCCGCAGCTCCAATCAAGAGATGGTCAATGGCTCCAGCGCCGTCGGCCTGACCATAGAAGACCAAGTCTTCCTGCGCCCGACCCAGACCGAAGCCGTCCTCCTGCAATTTGGCGATTTGCTCGCCGTGCGCAACGGCAAAATCGTCGACACCTGGCCCGTCTACACCTGACCCAAAACCGCTACAAAGCCCCCCTGTGGGAGCGAGCCTGCTCGCGAAGGCGTTCCGTCAGTCACCTTCTAATTGACTGGCACACCGCTTTCGCGAGCAAGCTCGCTCCCACAGGGTTTTGTGTTGTCTGTTAAATCCGGACCTATTCAGTAATGAAGCTTTTATGACAAAAGTTCGGTAGCACATCGCCAGTCCGGTCATGCCTATGTAACGCGCTTGAGGGGCCCTGTGGGGCGCTTTTCACAAGCCGAGGCGGGACGCCGGGAGTGAGGCAATGGGGACTATGGAACGCTACTCGAAAGTGGGCATGCAGGAACTCGATCAACGCCTGTCGAAGATCGTGGAAGCCTCGCGGAATGATCCGGGTTCGGTGTAGCGCTACGGCGCGCCGTGGGTCTGGATCGTCTCGCAGGATGACTGGCAGGGCGCCTTGAAAGAGGTCTCCAGCTACATTCCGCCGGGCCATTCGCTGGTGTTGCTGCGCCCGCAGATCGACGACTTGCTCGACGCCCACCGCGAGCTCCTGCACGACCTCAATGCCGAACCGGGCATGCTGATTCCCGCGCAAACGGTCATGCACATCCTGCTCCTGCAACTGCTGTATTCGGTGCCCAGCGAGCAGCAACTGTATGAACAGCTCAATTACAACCTGTTGTTCCGCTGGTTCGTCGGTCTTGGCCTGAACCAGAAAGTCTGGAGCTTCAACGCCCTCAGTCGCGACATCGCCACGTTGCTCAACGAGCCGCGCGCGGTGCTGCTCATTCAAAAAATCATCGGCGAAGTGTTCTGCGGCGCGTTGCTGCAAATGCCCGAGTTCTCCTTGAACTTCGCGCTTTTGCACACGTGGCTGGGCAAACACGCCTGCGCCTCGACAGCCAGCAATTGACGCCATACACGCGGCGTTCAAAACGCCAACAGGTCATCGCGAATTCAGGGGGTAGTGTGGAACCGATTTTCAAGTCACGGCTGGCGCTGTGGGGCTGGCTGCTGGTGACGGCGGGCGTGCAGCCGGCATTGGCCGAGGAGGCCGCCGGCAACGCTGCACCGCAGCGTCTGGTCGACGTCAACGAATACTTTGTGCGCGGCAATACCGTGCTCGATGCGCGGGCGATCGAAGAGGCGGTGTATCCGTTTCTCGGCCCACAAAAAGCCCTCACCGACATCGAAGGTGCGCGCGACGCGTTGCAGAAGGCCTATCAGCAACGCGGCTATCAATCGGTGTTCGTCGAGTTGCCCGAGCAAGCCGTTGCCGACGGTATCGTTTATCTGCACGTCAGCGAAACCAAGGTCGGCCGCGTGCGTGTGGTCGGTGCCAAACACTATTCGCCGCTGGACATCCGCGACGACGTCCCGGCGCTGAAAGAAGGCGAGGTGCCGGATTTCGCCAAGGTCCAAGGCGAACTCGCGCAGCTCAACAAAACCCCGGGCCGACAAGTCATGCCGCTGGTGCGCGAAGGTCAGCGCCCCGGCACCATGGACGTCGATTTGCAGGTCGAAGACCAGAATCCATGGACCGCCAGCGTCGGCCTCAACAACGATTACAGCGCCGACACGGAAAAGCTGCGCACCGTCACCAGCCTCGGTTACAACAACCTCTGGCAACTCGGCCACAGCATCTCGCTGACCTACTTCACCGCGCCGCAGGAAACCGACAACGCCAAGGTCTGGTCGGGCTCCTACACCGCGCCACTGACCGATCGCTGGAGTGTGCAGTTCTCCGGTTATCAGTCCGACAGCAACGTCGCCACCATTGGCGGCAGCAACGTGCTCGGCAAGGGGCACTCATATGGCGTGTCGGCGATCTACACGCTGCCCTCCAGCGGTAATTGGTCGAACTCGCTGTCGGCCGGCATCGACTTCAAGGATTTCGATGAACGCCTGACCCTGTCCGGCGAAAGCGACAAAGTCCCACTGCAATACGCACCCTTTACCTTCGCTTACAACGGCTATCGCTACACCGAGAAGAGCCAGCTCGGCCTCGGCCTGAGCCTGGTCGCCGCCACCCGTAGCATCTTCGGCTACGGCAGCTCCGACGAAGATTTCGACTACAAACGCTATCGCGCCAAACCGAGCTTCGCCGTGCTCAAGGGCGACACCAACTACACCTGGACCTTCGACAGCGACTGGCAGAGCGCAAGCAAAGCCGCATTCCAGTTGGCCTCGGGGCCACTGGTTTCCAACGAACAATTCTCTGCCGGTGGCGCGACTTCGGTGCGTGGCTATCTGGCCGCCGAACGCACTGGCGATGACGGCTTGCTGCTCAGTCAGGAACTGCGCACGCCATCGCTGGCCAAGTACGCTGGCACATGGATGCAGGACTGGCGCTTCTACGCCTTCGCCGAAGGCGCACAACTTTACCTGCGCGACGAACTGCCGGACCAGGACGCCAATTACGCCCTGGCCAGCGTCGGCCTCGGCACCCGCGCCAGCCTGAGCAAATGGCTGTCCGGCAGCCTCGACTGGGGCTACCCGCTACTCGAAGGGCCGAACACCTCGAAACAGGAATCGCGCCTGCACTTCAACCTTCAAGCCACTTTCTGACAAGGAGCACGTTCATGCAGCGCCTCTTCCTTTCGTTGTTGATCTGCCTGGGCTTCGTGCTCCCGGCCACGGCTCAGGCCTGGTGGCAGGACGACTGGCACTACCGCAAACAGATCGCCGTCGACACCACGCCACAAGGCGCGGCGATCAATCAGTCCCTCGGCCGCACTGCGCTGCTGGTGCGCCTGCACACCGGCAACTTCACCTTTGACGGCGTGAAGGAGGACGGCTCGGACCTGCGCTTCGTCGCTGCCGATGACAAGACTGTGCTCAACCACCAGATCGAAAGTTTCGACGCGCTGATGGGCATGGCGCTGATCTGGGTCGATGTGTCAAATGTCGAGGGCGGTCAGCGCCAGGGCATCTGGATGTATTACGGCAATCAGAAGGCGCCGGCGACCGGCAACGGCCAACTGACCTTCGACCCCAATTACACCGCGCTGTATCACTTCGACGGCGCCACCGGCACCCCGCCGAAAGACACCACCGCCTACGGCAATACCGCGCAAAGCGCGACCGGCGCGGCGATTGACGGCGTGGTTGGGCGCGCGTTGCAGTTCAGCGGCCAGCCGTTGTTGCTGCCGGCCAGTCCTTCGTTGCAGCACAACGCTGGCAGTGCTTTCACCTTCAGTGCGTGGTTGCGTCTGGATCAGGCCAATGGCGAACAACTGATTCTCGCCCGTCGCGAAGGCGCCACCAGTCTGCTGGTCGGTGCCAATCAAGGTGTGCCATTCGTTGAGATCGATGGTCAACGTGCTGTCGCCACGCAAGCGCTGAATCCGGGCCAATGGCAGCACGTTGCGCTGACCGCTGAAGGTTCCAAAGTGACCCTGTTCATCAATGGTCGCGAAGCCGCCGCGCTTGCCCAGGCGATGCCGGCCTTCAATTCGGTCATGGCCATCGGCGCCGACCTGCACGAAGGGCCGTTCCAGCCGTTCGTGGGCGCTATCGATGAATTGCGCCTGTCGAAAGTCGCCCGTCCCGCACCGCTGTTGCTCGCCGACGCCACTTCGCAAGGTGCCGAGTCGAAACTGGTGGCTTACGGCGTCGATGAAGAGCAATCCGGGTTCGGTTTCGGCAGCCTCGGCTTCCTGCTCAACGCCGTGCCGATCGACGCCTGGGTGATCATCGCCGTGCTGGTGCTGATGATGTTCCAGTCGTGGATCATCATGCTGCGCAAGAACCGCAGCCTCAGCCGTGTCAGCGCCGCCAACGAAGACTTCCGCGTGCAGTTCGCCAAAGTCGGTACGCGCCTGGAGATGTTCGCCGACGACGCGCAACTCGCCCAGCGCTTGCAGCATTCCTCGCTATGGCGCCTGTATCTGGTAGCGGTGAAAGAGATCCGCACCCGCCGCGAGCAGGGCGCCGATACCTCGTCGGTTTCCGCCGCGACCATCGAAGCCATCCGCTGCTCCATGGACGGCGTGCGCACCCGCGAAAACCAGCAACTGAGCTCGAAACTCTCGACCCTGTCGAACGCCATCGCCGGTGGCCCGTACATCGGCCTGCTCGGCACGGTGCTGGGGATCATGGTGGTGTTCCTCGGCACGGCGATGGCCGGCGACGTCAACATCAACGCCATCGCGCCCGGCATGGCTGCCGCTTTGCTGGCCACGGCGATGGGCCTGTTCGTCGCGATCCCGGCGCTGTTTGGCTACAACCGCCTGATCACCCGCAACAAGGAAGTCAGCGCCGACATGCGCGTGTTCGTCGACGAGTTCATCACGCGGCTGGCGGAGATGCACGGCGAGAGCCAGTTCAGTGAGTCGTCGCATCGCGGCCATCACGCCAACCACTCCGTACCGGCCTGAGGAGCACTGACATGGCGTCTGTAAATGCCTCCCACGACGATGACGAAGATGCAGCAGTGGACAGCATCAACATCACCCCGCTGGTCGACGTGCTGATGGTGGTGCTGGTGATGTTCATCCTCACCGCCACCGCGCAGGTCTCCGGGATCCAGATCAACCTGCCCAAGGCCAGCGCCTCCGTGTCGCTGTCCGAGGCCAAGACCAAGGCGATTTCGGTCAACGACGGCGGCCAGGTGTTCCTCGACGCTTACCCGGTGACCTTGGCCGAGCTGGAAGAACGCCTGCGCATCGAGAAGGCGCAGAGCCCGGATTTCCCGGTGATCGTGCGCGGCGACGCGACGGTGCAATACCAGAAAGTCATCGAAGTGCTGGATCTGTTGCGCCGGCTCGAACTGTCCCAGGTCGGTCTCGTCACCGGCAAACCGAGTCAGGGCTGAGTCATGACCGCACAACTCCCGATCGAGCCGCTGCCGGTGAAAAAGCCTGCGCTGCGTTATGCGAAGTGGGGCGCCGGATTGCTGATCGGCGCGCTCGCTGCGTGGTTTTTGTGGCAGTGGGCCAACGACATGAGCGGTATCCGCCGCGAAGCACCGAAGGTGCCGACGATCATTCCGTTGCCGCCACCGCCACCACCGCCGCCGGAGAAGCCACCGGAGCCGGAAACCCCGGTGGAAGAAAAAGTCGTCGAGCCAGAGCCAACGCCGGAGCCGGAAGAGGTCAAGCCCGAGGAAGAAGCGCCGCCATCGCCGGCGGACGATCTGGCCAACCCAATGCAAATGGACGGCGATGCGCAGTCCGGCAACGACGCCTCCAACATCGGCGCGGGCAAGGGCGGCGGCATGGCCGGTGCCGGTGGCGGGCGTTTGGGCACGGGGACGTACAGCCAGTTTCTGGCGTTCACCTTCCAGCGTTTGCTGCGCGAGAACCCCGAGCTGCGCAACCTCGCATTCTCGTTGCAGGCCGATGTCTGGCTGAGCAGTGTCGGCGAAATCACCCGCGTCGAGCTGATCAAGTCCAGCGGTAACCCTGAGATCGATACGCAAGTTCTGGCGGCGCTGCGCGGTGCGCCGGCTCTCAGCGAACGGCCACCGGCCTCCATCACTTTGCCTGTGCGCCTGTCCCTGCAAGGGCGGCGTCCAGGTTAACCCCCCACTTTTAAAGCTTTGGCAAAAGGAGTTGTGTGCAGATGATTTCCAACGTGAATCGATTGTCCCTGGCGGTCGGCATGGTCATCGCGACCCTGGTCGGTCAGGCCGTGGCAGCGCCTGCGCCCTCGGAGAACGCCACGATCAATCTGATCCGCTTGCTGGTCGAGCAGGGCATTCTGAAACAGGACAAGGCCGACGCGCTGATCGCTCAGGCGCAGAACGAAGCGGCCCAGGCCAAACAAGCTGCGGCATCCACCGCCGTAGCCGCCGGGCCAGTGGCGGCGCCGGGTGACGTGCGTGTGCAATATGTGCCGGCAGCGGTGCGTGACCAGATTCGCGATCAGGTCAAAGCCGAAGTCATGGCCACCGCCAAACAGGAAAACTGGGCTGCGCCCAACAGCTTCCCGGAATGGGCGGCGCGCATCAGCTTCGACGGCGACATTCGGCTGCGCAACGAGTCGCGCTACTACTCGGACAGCAACAGCAACGAGATCGTCGACTTCGCCAAGCTCAACAACAACGGCCCGTACGACGTTAACCCGAACAGCAGCACCAATCTGCCGCCGTTGCTAAACACTCGCGAAGACCGCACCAATCAATTCCGCATTCGTGCGCGACTGGGCATGAAAGCAGAGATTTCGCCGCAATGGACCGCCGGCATTCGCATCGGCACCGGCTCGGACAACAACCCGGTGTCGACCACGCAAAACCTCGGCGGCGGTTTCGCCAAAAAGGACATCTGGCTCGATCAGGGCTACTTGAACTGGAAGCCTACGGATGAATTGACCCTGACCGGCGGGCGCTTCGCTAACCCGTTCATGTCCACCGACATGCTCTATTCCAACGACTTGAACTTCGACGGCGTGGCAGCGATTTTCGACCACAAACTCAATCGCGATTGGGGCGTGTTCGGCACCGTCGGTGCGTTCCCGGTGGACTACACCACCGACACCGCCAGCAGCAACGGCTTCGACAAGGAAGAGAGCGACAACAAGTGGCTGTACGGCGCGCAGATTGGCGCCAAGTGGGCGATCAACAGCAACAACCGCTTGAAGGGTGCACTGGCTTACTACCGCTTCGACGACATTCAGGGCCAGCGTTCCAGCCCTTGCGAACCGTGGGCCGGCGCGCCGGGCTGTGACAGCGATGGCAGCCGCGCGGCGTTCATGCAGAAGGGCAACAGCGTGTTCCTGCTGCGCGACATCACGCCGAATCCGCTCAACCCGACCACCACGCCGCAGCCGCAGTTTGTTGGCCTCGCTTCGGAATTCAACCTGCTGGATCTGAACGTGGTCTGGGACGCCGACCTGCCGGAAGACTTCAAACTGCGCAGCCAGGGCAACTACATCCACAACCTCGCGTACGACGAAGGCGACATGCGCAAGCGTTCGGCCGGGCAGATCGTCAACAACCTCGACAGCAACGGCGACATCGAAAGCGGCGCCAATGCGTGGATGGTGCAGTTCACCCTCGGCAGCGCGCTGGACCTGAAAAAGCAGGGCGACTGGAACATGTTCGCTGGCTACAAATACATCCAGCCGGATGCCTTGCCGGATGGCTTCAACGACTCGTCATTCCACCTTGGCGGCACCAACGCCAAGGGCTCTTTCATTGGCGGCAACTACGGTCTGGCGAAGAACGTTTATGCCACCGGTCGCTGGATGAGCACCGAAGCGGTGTACGGCGCGCCGTTCGACATCGACGTCTTGCAGCTTGAGATCAACACGCGCTTCTAAGGCGCCGGGAGAGGGTTATGAAAACGCGATTTGTGTTGCTCGGGCTTGGGCTGTTGATCGCCACCGGGGCCAGCGCTGAAGGCATGGAAGAACGCCTGCGCACGCAATTGCGCAGCACCACGCAACAGTTGCAGGCCCTGCAAAGTCAGCAGGCCCAGGCCAGCGCCGCGCAACTGGCGGCGCAAAACGAAGCCAAGGCTGCGCAGGCGCAAATCAAGCAATTGAGCGCTGAACTGGCCAAGGCCAAAGGCGTTGCCGAGCAATTGGCCGGGCAGCAACAGAGCCTGCACAGCCAGGCGCAGGCGCAAGTGGCGGCCAGCGCCGAACAGACCGGCAAGTTCAAAAAGGCCTATGACGAGCTGTTGGTCATGGCCCGTGCCAAAGAGGCAGAACGGTCTAAGCTTCAAGCGCAATTGGCTGAACGTGACACACAAGTGCAGCAATGTTCAGTCAAGAATCAGCAGATGTACGGCGTCGCCAAGCAGATCCTCACTGCCTACGAAAACATCGACGTGGCCGAGGTGATGAAGATCCGCCAGCCCTTCGCGGGCAGCGCCCGGGTCAAGTTCGATGAACTGGCTCAGGGGTTCGGCGATGACCTTTACAAGACTCAATTCGACGCGCCGCAAGCCGCGCTCTCGCACTGATTTAAAAGACTGATAAACAAGGAAGAAACAATGACTCAATTGATCAGCCACGTATCGCCAAAATCTCTGACCGAAGTCCTGCAAGCTGCGGGTTATCGCGTCAACGAAACCGAGCAGAACGGTATTGTCCAGTTGCTCAGCGCCAGTCAGGGCATTGGTTATGCCGTGCGTTTTGGTAATCCGGCGGTGGAGCAGGGCAGCTACGTCGACTTCACGTTCAGCTGTGCGCTGCGCGTGCAGGGTGAGTTGCCACAGGGTGTGGCCGAGCAGTGGAACGCCAGCCGCCGGTTTGCGCGGTTGTCGTTGCAGGGCGCGTTTCTGGTGATGGAAATGGACGTGGTGGTGGCGGCGGGCGTGAGCAACGATCACCTGCGCGGCAACCTCGAATTGTGGGATCGTCTGTTGCAGGAGTTCATCGTTTATCTGCGTGATTTCACTCAGGCCGCACAAACATCCACCGCTAAAGTGGCCGTCGCCGAGCAAGAGGAAGTCGCGCTGTGAAAAAGCCTGCCATGGTGATCAGCGCCGCTGCGGTAGCGCTGTTGGTGGTGGCCGTGGCGCTGGTGGTGCGGCCGGGCAGTGACCCGGTCGCCGCCCAGCAATCGTCGCCGCTGGCGGCGGTTGCAACGGGGCCGGCGGTGGCGCGGTTGGGTAATCAGCAGGTAACCCCTGCGGAACTTCAAACGTTGCTGGCGACGGTGCCAGCGGAAACCCGCGAGCAACTGCGCGGCAATCGAGAGGCACTGGAACGCTGGATTCGCACGCGGCTGGCCGAGAAAGCGGTGCTGGAACAGGCCGATGCGCAGGGTTGGGCGCAGCGCCCGGAGGTTGCGCGGCAGACCCGGGCGGCGACTGAGCAGATTGTGTTCCGTGATTACTTGCGTTCGGTCAGCCAGGTGCCAGCAGACTATCCGAGTGCGGCTGAGTTGCAGCAGGCCTATGACTCAGGCAAGGCGAATTGGCAGACACCGGCGTTGTATCGGGTCAGTCAGATTTTCCTCGGCGTAAATGATCCGCAGAATCTTGAAACGGTGCGCAAGCAGGCGCTCGAATTGAGCAAAAAAGCCCAAGCGACGCCGGCAGAATTTGCTGCATTGGCGACGCAGTATTCGCAGGATCGCGTCACCGCTGAACGCGGCGGCGATACCGGGCTGCAACCTTTGCAGCAACTGGTGCCGGAAGTGCGTGGTGCAGTGGCGCGGCTCAAGGTTGGCGCAGTCTCTGATCCCGTCCAAAGCGCCGCTGGGTTCCACGTGATCAAACTCACCGAGCAACAACCGACACGCACCGCAACCCTCGATGAACTGCGCGATCAACTGACCCAGGCCTTGCGTGCGCAGCGCCAGGAGCAGATTGCCCAGGCGTACCTGGACGGCATGCTCAACACCGCGACACTGAGCATCGACGGCGCCGAACTCAACAAAGTCCTCGAGGAAAAACACTAATCCCACCTCCACCACAACCCCTGTGGGAGCGAGCCTGCTCGCGAAAGCGGTGTGTCAGTCACCACAAGTGTTGGATGTGCAGACGCTTTCGCGAGCAGGCTCGCTCCCACAGGGGATTGGTGGACATTCATAAATACAAAGATCGACAGGGAGTCATCGATGTCATTCACCGAACCCGCAGGACGACCGGGCACCACCGATTACCGCTGGCCACACGACCACAGCGAACCGTGGCTCGCCCACGCCGCGACCATCGACGCTGACGTCGCCCAATACTTCCTGGTCAGCGCCCGCTGCGGCTGCTTCATGCAAGCCGCGCGCAGTCTCAACGTGCGCTCGACCCTGCTACGCAAACAACTCGCGCAGCTTGAGCATGAACTGCAACACACGCTGTTCAGCTTCCAGGGCAGCGCCTTGAGTCTGACCCGCGAAGGCCAGCAACTGCAGGCCAAACTGGTGGCGCTGGCCAACGAGCGCAAACTCCCGGTGATCGAACAACCGCTGATTCGCCTTGCCGTCGCCGACTCGATCCTGCACGACATCCTCGGCCGCGACCTCATCGCACTGCTGCGGCGCAACGCCAGCGTACGCCTGGAAATCATCGCGCTGGACAGCGAACTGTCCCTGCGCGCGGTCAGCGCCGACGTCGTCCTCTGGCTGGCCCACGGCGAAACCCCACACCCCGGACCGACCTTCGCCACCAGCGAACCGCAACCACTGGCGCGCCTCGACTACCTGCCGCACATCGCCAAACGCTACTCCCGCGTCACCGCCCGCCCGGACACCCCCGACGATCTCGCCGATTTCATGCTCGTGCAATGGCAGCACGATCGGCAGATCGACAGCTTTCGTCCTTGGAATGAACTGGTTGAACAGCGTCTGGCCGGCGTGGTGCAAATGCAGTCGTATGAATTGATGCTGGAGATGATTCGCTGCAGCGCTTGCATTGGTTTGTTGCCGGCGTACATGAGCCGGTTTGATCGAGGCCTGATTGCGCTACCGGGATTATTTGAAGAACCTATGCAATTGCAGGCATGGCTGGCCGTCAACGCAGAGTCACAGAATGTGGCTGAAGTGCAGACCCTCACCGACCTGATCCACCACACCTTCAACGAACGCCGGGAATGGTTCCAGACCTGACGCAATCCTCCTGTGCTTGATTCCCCTTGTGGGAGCGAGCCTGCTCGCGGAAGCAATCTGACATTCAACATATCTGTTGCCTGACACACCGCTTTCGCGAGCAGGCTCGCTCCCACATTTTGATATTCGCCAGACAGAGGTTCACCGGTTTAGAGTGGTCAGCCACACATCGATCCAGGAAGGATCCGCCATGCCCGACCACAACGCCGCCATTGACATCGAACGCTTCAGCGAGTCGCACCTCGAGGCTGTCACTGCGCTCTACAACGAGCGGGCCGTCACCCGGCAGGTGTTGCAGATGCCGTTTCAGTCCGTCGACGTCTGGCGCCAACGGTTGCTGGCGGAAAATGAACGGGTGTTGAAGCTGGTCGCGCTGCATCAGGGCCAGGTCATCGGCCATTTGGGGCTGGAAAACTATTCGCGGATTCGTCGCAGCCACGCCGGCAGCGTCGGTATGGCAGTCGCCGTGGAGTGGCAGGGCAAAGGCGTGGGGTCGAAGCTGTTGGCGGCGGCGCTGGACGTCGCCGACAACTGGATGAATCTGCACCGCGTTGAACTCTCGGTTTACGCCGACAACGAGACAGCCATCGCGCTCTACCGCAAATTCGGTTTCGAAACCGAAGGCCTGTTTCGCGATTACGCCGTGCGCGACGGGCAATGGGTCGACACCCTGAGCATGGCCCGCCTGCGCAGTCGTCCGAAAACCTGACTCAGTCGCCCAGCGCGAACGCCACCGCCGACTGTGCATGCAGTTCGGTGGTGTCGAGCAGGGGCAGGGCGCTGTGTTCGGGTTTGATCAACAGGCCGATTTCCGTGCAGCCGAGAATGATCGCCTGCGCGCCTCGTGCGGTCAGGGATTCGATCACCCGCTGATAGATTTGCCGTGACTGATCGTTGATCACGCCGACACAGAGTTCGTCATAGATGATCCGATGTACGTCCTTGCGCTCGGCTGCGTCCGGCACCAGCACGGTCAAACCCTGGGCAATCAAACGTTGCTTGAGAAAATCCTGCTCCATGGTAAATGCCGTGCCGAGCAGGCCGACCGTGCGCGCATCGATTTCCAGAGCCGCCTGCACGGCCGGTTCGGCAATGTGCAGAAACGGAATGCTGATCGCTGCCTGAATCTGCTCGGCGACCTTGTGCATGGTGTTGGTACACAGCACCACGCATTCGGCGCCGCCGGCTTCGAGCCGGCGCGCGGCGTCCACCAGAATCGCTGCGGTATCGTCCCAGCGCCCGGCGTGCTGGGCCTGTTCGACCGGGCCGAAATCGACGCTGTACATCAGCAATTGCGCCGAGCGCAACGGGCCGAGACGATCCCGGACTTGCTGATTGATGAGTCGATAATATTCGGCGCTGGATTCCCAGCTCATGCCGCCGATCAGGCCGATGGTGCGCATTGGATGTCCTCAGGCAAATGACAGTGTCGAGCGTTCAGGTCTGCGCGGAGTTTCCTTTTCTTCACACGTCGATGCCAGCAGCAAGTGACTGTACCGCTGATCTTTCACGCAAGTGTCATGGTGCTTTATCGGGGCGGGTGCAGGTTAAACGTACGCAGCGGCTGGTATCTGCCACTATCGGGTATTGCAGGTCCTTTCCGAGGTACACCGCTATGGACGACGTACAACAACTGGGCGAGATGCTTCGTCATTACGCCGAGAGCGAAGCGCACAAGAAGCAACTGTTCGAGACGCAATCGGCCGCTTGGGCTACACGGATTACCGCGTTGTTCGGTGATATTCAGCAATGGCTGGAGCCGGTGCAGGCGCCGAATCTGCTGGAGGTGAGTCGCGAGGCCTATGTCGCGTTCGGGCCGAGCATGCCGGTGGAGACCTCGACCTTCAAGACCGAGAAGCTGAGTATCGTGATTGCCGGCAAACCGGTGGAATTTGTGCCGGATGTGATGGGTAGTGGCGGGCAGATTTCATTGGCGGTGATGGGGCTGACGGCGGCGCGTTATGGCAGCATTTCGCTGGTCGGATTGCCGGACGGCAAATGGCAGTGGCGCAAGACCAATGGCTTGAAGGATCCGGATACGTTTGCCTTCGACGCCAATTTCCTTGCCCAGCAGTTGCAGAGCCTGATTCCGCGCGACCGTAGTTAAGATCAAGAGCTTACCCCCTCACCCCAGCCCTCTCCACCAGGGGGGCGAGGGGGAAAGGGAGCAGACCCAGTGCTGTTCAGAACTTGAGTTCGACTCGATATTTCAGGTCGACGTAGTTCGCATAAACCACGCGGTCAGTTCCCTCTCCCTCTGGGAGAGGGCTAGGGTGAGGGCAACCCGACTGACAACCCTCACATATCGAGATTGACCCACCCCGGCTTCGCCACCTCCGGCGCCACTGCTCTCACCGTCTTGCCAGTGGCCAGCTCCACCCGCCGAGCCACCTCCGGATCATCGGCAAACGGCACCATGCTCGCCTCATCCAGGCTGTCCGCCGTCTCCCGCCGCAAGCAGTACTCCACCGCCAGCCACAGAAACACCACGCCCAACGCATCAAAGAAAATCTCCATCACGATCGGCTCCCTGCCTCAGGCGATCTGCGCTTCACTGTGCGCCAGTGCAACGTCGGCAACCCGCACCGTGCGCCACACGTTGTAAGCCATCAGCAACATCCCGGTGAGGAAGAACACCCCGCCAGCAAAGCGCACGATGAACCCCGGATGGCTGGCCTGCAGCGCCTCGACAAACGAATAGGTCAGCGTGCCGTCCTCGTTGATCGCCCGCCACATCAGACCCTGGGTGATGCCGTTGACCCACATCGAAGCGATGTACAACACCGTGCCAATCGTCGCCAGCCAGAAGTGCAGGTTGATCAGCGGCGTGCTGTACATCTGCTCGCGGCCAAACACTTTCGGCACCATGTGATAGGTTGCGCCGAAGGTGATCATCGCCACCCAGCCCAACGCCCCGGCGTGGACGTGGCCGATGGTCCAGTCGGTGTAGTGGGAGAGGGCGTTAACGGTTTTGATCGCCATCATCGGCCCCTCAAATGTCGACATGCCGTAGAACGCCAGCGACAACACCAGAAAGCGCAAAATCGGGTCGGTGCGCAACTTATGCCAGGCGCCGGACAAGGTCATCATGCCGTTGATCATCCCGCCCCAGCTCGGCGCCAGCAGGATCAGGGACATGGCCATGCCCAGTGACTGCGCCCAGTCCGGCAGCGCGGTGTAGTGCAAATGGTGCGGGCCGGCCCAGATGTACAGGGTGATCAGTGCCCAGAAATGCACGATCGACAAACGATACGAATACACCGGGCGATTGACCTGCTTCGGCACGAAGTAATACATCATGCCGAGGAAGCCGGTGGTCAGGAAGAAGCCCACCGCGTTGTGCCCGTACCACCACTGCACCATGGCGTCGGTAGCACCGGAGTACACCGGATAGGATTTGAACCAGTCCACCGGAATCGACAGGTGATTGACCACATGGAGCATGGCGATCACCAGAATGAACGCGCCGAAAAACCAGTTGCCGACGTAGATGTGTTTGGTCTTGCGCTGCACCACAGTGGTGAAGAACACCACCGCGTAGGCGACCCAGACGACGGCCATCCACACCGCGCCGGAGAATTCGATCTCGGCGTATTCCTTGGTGGTGGTGTAGCCCAGCGGCAGGGTGATCAGCATGATCACGATCACCGACTGCCAACCCCAAAAGGTGAACGCGGCGAGGGTGTCCGAGTACAGCCGCACCTGGCAGGTGCGCGGCACCGCGTAGTAGCTGGCGGCGAATTGCGCGCTGCCGGCGAAGCCGAAAATCACCAGGCTGGTGTGTAGCGGTCTTAGACGGCCGAAGGTGGTCCACGGCAGATCCAGATTCATCTCTGGCCAGACCAGTTGCGAGGCGATCAAAACACCCATCGCCATGCCCACCACACCCCAGAAAATTGTGGCAATGACGAATTGGCGGACGACCTTATAGTTATAAGCCTGTCCGATTGTTGCTGTACTCATGGTCAGTTCATCCACGGTTGCAAAGTCTTGCCAGGCCACCCGGTCTGGCATGAGCTGCACTGTAGAAACCCCGCCAGAAACAAAACAGGCTCAGGAATCTTTGATTTGTGCGGATCAGATTGAAGGGCTTACTGCGGCGTTCTGCCGCGCCCTGATATGGTTTTTATGACTTCAGGTGAATCTGTAACGTGCTGCGCCGTTCGGCCATAGTCTGGGAAAATCCTGTGGGAGCGAGCCTGCTCGCGAATGCGGAGTGTCAGACAACAAATCCCTTGCCTGACACTCCGCATTCGCGAGCAGGCTCGCTCCCACAGTTTTGATCCGTGATCAATTCTGATGAGGTGTGCATGTATCAATACGATGATTACGACCGGGCGCTGGTGTTCGAGCGCGTTGCGCAGTTTCGCGATCAGGTCGAGCGCTTCATGGCCGGGGAATTGAGTGAAGAGGAGTTTTTGCCGCTGCGCCTGCAAAACGGCCTGTACATGCAGAAGCACGCCTACATGCTGCGGGTGGCGATTCCCTATGGCACGCTGAGCGCCGAGCAGATGCGCACGCTGGCCAGCATCGCCAGCGACTACGATCGCGGTTACGGCCACTTCACTACGCGGCAGAACATGCAGTTCAACTGGATCGAACTCGCCGAGGTGCCGGATATCCTCGAACGTCTGGCGCAGGTCAACATGCATGCGATCCAGACCTCCGGCAACTGCGTGCGCAACATCACCACCGAGGCCTTCGCCGGGGTCGCGGCGGACGAATTGATCGACCCGCGCCCGCTGGCGGAGATCCTGCGGCAGTGGTCGACGATCAACCCGGAATTCCTCTTTCTGCCGCGCAAATTCAAGATCGCCATCTGCTCGGCGAAGCAGGATCGCGCGGCGATCATGATGCACGACATCGGCCTGTATCTTTACCCCGGTCGTGATGGGCAAATGCTGCTGCGAGTGATCGTCGGCGGTGGTCTGGGGCGCACGCCGATCCTCGGTTTGCAGATTCGCGAAGGTTTGCCGTGGCAGCATTTGTTGTCCTACGTTGAGGCCGTTTTGCGGGTGTACAACCGCCACGGCAGGCGCGACAACAAGTACAAGGCGCGGATCAAGATTCTGGTCAAGGCGCTGGGCATCGAGGCGTTTGCCAAGGAAGTCGAAGAGGAATGGCAGCACCTCAAGGACGGCCCGGCGCAGTTGACCGAGGCCGAATACCAACGGGTCGCCAGCGCCTTCGTGCCGCCGGTTTATCACACGCTGGCCGACACCGATCTGGACTTCGGCACGCGTCTGGCGGAAAGCCCGGCGTTCGCTCGTTGGGTCGCACGCAATGTGCAGCCGCACAAAGTGCCGGGTTACACCAGCGTGGTGCTGTCGACCAAATCGGGCATGGCCTCGCCGCCGGGGGATGTCACCGGCGTGCAGATGCTCGCGGTGGCCGATTGGTCGCAACGTTTCGGATTTGGCGAGATTCGTATTGCCCACGAGCAGAACATCGTCCTGCCCGATGTGCCGAAAACTGACCTCTACGCGCTGTGGCAACTGGCGTGCAAACACGATCTGGGCAGCGCCAACGTCGGCCTGCTGACCGACATCATTGCCTGCCCCGGTGGCGATTTCTGTGCCTTGGCCAACGCCAAATCGATCCCGATTGCCCAGGCGATTCAGGCGCGCTTCGACAACCTCGATTACCTGCACGATCTGGGCGATATCAGCCTGAATATCTCTGGGTGCATGAATGCCTGCGGCCATCACCACATCGGCAATATCGGCATCCTCGGCGTCGATAAGAACGGCAGCGAGTGGTATCAGATCACCCTCGGCGGCGCTCAGGGCAAAAACAGTGCATTGGGCAAAGTCATCGGCCCGTCGTTCAGCGCCGCTGAAGTGCCGCAGGTGATCGAGCGGATCGTCGGCACGTTTGTGCGCTATCGCGAGCACGAGGAATTGTTTGTCGACACCGTGGCAAGGATTGGCCTGGAGCCGTTCAAGGAGCGGGTCTATCCGAAAACGCTGGAGGCCGCGGTATGAATAATCTGTTGCGGCTGGAGCAGGGTGTAGCGAGGATTGTGAAGGACGATCCGTGGACGCTGGTGCGCGAGCCATCGACGCCCAGGCCGGACGGATTGCTGATGTTGCCGTTGGCACACTGGCTGCAATCGCCGTCGACCCACGCGGTATGGCTCGGCCCGGACGACGAGGTCGAAAGTCTGGTGCCGTGGCTGGCATCGTTGCCGCTGATCGCGCTGGACTTTCCGAGTTTTCGTGATGGCCGCGCTTATAGCCAGGCTTATCTGCTGCGTAGTCGTTTCGGCTGGGCAGGGGAGTTGCGCGCGATTGGCGATGTCTTGCGCGATCAGCTCAGCCATATGCGCCAGTGCGGGTTCGACAGTTTTGCGGTGCGCGAGGACAAATCCGCCGAGGATGCGCTGAAAGGATTGGCTGGCATGAGCGTGTTGTATGGGCGCTCCGTCATCGAACCACGCCCACTGTTTCGTCGACGCTGACGATCTTTTGATCTGGCTTTTACCACCGGGGAAACCCCTAGAAACCTCATGATTCGGGCATTTTTCCTTGGGTCGATGGTGGCCTTTTGGTAGAGTCGCCGTCGCCAGCGGGTTTTCGGCTGGACGATGGAACCGAAGAAGGGAGTCTGATCAGTGAGTCCGGGCAAAAAAATCCTCGGCCTCACAGCGTTGCTTTTGATGGTGACGCTGTGGGCCAGTTACTTTTACGTATTCAAGGAAAACCGCAGCGGCCAGCTCGGCGGCGTCGGCGAAAGCACCGCATGGTGCGGCACGCCACCGTCCACAGAAGCGGCGTTGCTGGGCAAGGACCAACTGACCTTGCGCGTCACCAACAACCTGCGCGGCGAGTTCATGCTCAGTGGCTCCCTGGTGGTTTCGGAACGCACCTTCAACCGTTACGACCTCAGCCGCAACGAACTGCGTTTGCGTCTGGAACCGTTGCAGTGGTCCTACGGTGTCACGCCGATCTTCCTTGAACAGGTCAAGGTGCAGCCGCTGAGCCGCAACCTGTCGGACACCAACAAAAGCGCCTACGCCGAACTTGAACCACGGCCGATCGGTGTGCAGGGTCAGGTCACCGAATTCCCTTTCGACACCTATCGCTACGGCTACAAACCGGTGCTTTATTACCTCAAGGGCAGCGAGCGCATCGACCTGCGCTTCAAGAACATCACCACGCTGATGGAAATGTCCAACACCTTCACACCGATTCAGAAATACAACCGCGCCGACTACATCAACGAGAACAACTCGATGATCCGCGACGACGATTACAAGGCTTACGGCCCGCACGAATGCGCGTTCAGCCTCGAGCGCAAAGGTTCGTTCAAGGTTGTCGTGTTGTTGCTGTTGTTGGTGCTTTGTCTGCCGTTGCTGCTGGTGTTCTACCGTAACGAGCCGGGGATCGACTTCCTTGCCACGCTGTTGGGCGCCGCGATCGTGCGGGTGTTGCTGATCGGGCCAGTGCAGGACTTCCAGCTATACAACATCGACTTCCTGTTGGGCGCGGCGATTTTGCTGGTGGGCACCGTGTCGTTGATCAAGGCGATGCACATCAACAGCCGGCGCGAGATGGCGTTGCGCAGTGGTGAGACGTCGTCCTGGTAATGGGGTGAACCTTGAAAAGCCCCTCACCCTAACCCTCTCCCGGAGGGAGAGGGGACTGACCGAGGTGTCTGTGGCCCTGCACCGACGTGAAAGACCGAGTCGATTATGGATTCAAATCCAATCGCTCAAGTCGGTGTATCTCTTGAATATCCCCCAATCGGTCCCTCTACCTCTGGCAGAGGGGACTGACCGAGGTGTCTGGCGAGAGACACCGACGTATAAGACCGAGTCGATTATGGATTCAAAGCCAATCGCTCAAGTCGGTGTATCTCTTGAATCTCCCCCAATCGGTCCCCTCTACCTTTGGGAGAGGGCTAGGGTGAGGGTAGACAATCTTCAGCCAATCACTTTAGCGCCGGATCGCCTATATTCATCTCCTTCCATCCCTGCAACAGCACCTGCGTTTTTTCCTGGTAAACGGTTGAACCTTGAAGAGCCCCTCACCCTAACCCTCCCGAAACGTCGGACCGCCCAGAGGGAGAGGGGACTGACCGAGTCGATTATGGATTCAACGCCAATCGCTCAAGTCGGCGGAACTCTTGAATCGCCCCCAATCGGTCCCCTCTCCCAGTGGGAGAGGGCTAGGGTGAGGGGAAGACAATCTCCAGCGAATCACTTAAGCGCCGGATCCCCCATGTTCATCTTCTTCCACCCCTGCAACAGCACCTGCGCTTTCGGCTCCTGCCCACTGTCGAGATACCACTGAATCAGCGACAACCGCGCATTGCGGTTCGCCGGTTGCACCTTGAGCAAACCTTCCAGCACCGCACACGCCTCATCGACCTTGCCGCTTTCATGCAGCGCCACCGCCAGCACATAACCGTACTGCGCGTTCTGCGGCTCCAGTTGCGCAGCTTTCTTCAGCGGCGACATGGCGTCGGTGGTCTTGCCGGCACGGATCAGCGACAGGCCTCGGGTGTGCTGCAATAACGCCGCGTCCGGATGCTGCTTGAGGCTGTCATCCAGCAGCGCCTGCGCTTCCTGTCCACGACCATTGGCCTCCAGCCACTGCACCAGCGTCACCAGCGCCGTGTAGAAATCCGGGTCGCGCTTAAGCGCCGAGCGCAACAGACCTTCGACCTCCGAACCCCGGCCACTGGCCTGATACAACATCGCCAGATTCAGATTGGCCTCGGCACGCTCCAGCAAACTCTTCTGTACCGCTTCGTACTCGACAATCGCCGCATCCCAATTGGCTTGCGCTGCGCCAAGACCGCCATTGCGCGCAACACTCAACAGATCCCGAGCGGCAACGATGCGCACGGCTTTTACCTGATCACCCAGCAGCGGCGCCAACAGAGGCGCACGTTCCGCTGGCGGCAGGAATGCACTGATCGCTCGCGCAGCGCTTTCACGCACTTGCGGCGCCGGATTCTTCAAGTCCTGGGTGGCCAGTTTCAGTGCCTGTTCGCTCGGGTACAGCGGCAATTCAGCGAGCAGCGTCGCGCGTTGAATCGCTGGCAGGTTGCTGCGCTGCAACTGCTCATACAACGCATCAGCAGCCCCCTGCTGGCCATTGCGGATCAGCCACAGGCTTTCGTCATAACGCGGTGCCTGCGGTGTAGAGGAGGCGCTCCACAACTTGAACTGCGCGATGACCTTGTCGCCAGCCTTGCCTTGATGGCAGGTCAGGCAGGCGTCCGGCGTGCCGAGCTTCTGCGCCCGTTCCGGGTCGGGAATGCTGAAGCTGTGGTCATGCCTGAAGTCATTGCCCATGTAGAACTTGCCGGGCATGTGACAATCGACGCACTGCGAACCGGGCTGGCCCATGGTGTGGCGCGTATGCTCGATGGAATCGTAGTTCTTCGCTTGCAGGCCTTTGCCGTCGACACCTTCGATTGAAGTCTTGCCTGCGGTGTTATGGCATTGCAGGCACACCGCGTTGCCCGGTGCCTTCAGCTCGTTGCTGTGCGGGTTGTGGCAGTTGCTGCAACGCACACCCTTATCGAACATTTTGCTTTGCAGGAACGAGCCATGTTCGAACACCTCATCCTTGATCTTGCCGTCCAGCGCATACAGTTCGCGGGTGAGGGTGCTCGGCAGGTAGTCGTCCATCAGCCGCTTGCCGACGGTGTAGCCATCGCCCAACGGCGCTCGACGTGCATGGCAGCGGGCGCAGGTTTCGATCTCGACGGTGGCGTTCTTGTCCTTAAGGTCGACGTCAAACCCCTGATGGATCAGATCGCCTTTTTTCTGCGTCCACTCCAAGTGATTTGATGCCGGCCCGTGACACGCCTGGCAACCGACACCGAGGCTGTTCCAATGGCTGTTGAAAGTGTTGGTCGCCGCATCGAAGTTGCGCTTGAACCCGGTGGTGTGGCACTCGACGCACATGAAATTGGCGTTCTGGCTCGGCTTGCTCCAGTGCAGCGGATTCTTGAAGTTGACGCCCTGGCCGGGGTAGAGATGAAACCAGCGATGTTTCTCGGTATCCCACGCCACGCCGAGCGCCTGCAAACGACCTTCGCCGACCTCGATCAGGTATTGCTGCAACGGCGCGATGCCAAAGGTGTAAGCGACTTTGAAGTCGGCATTCTTGCCGTCGATGCCGGGCGTATTGACCCAGAACTCATCGCCCTTGCGCGAGAATCTTGTGGTCTCGTTTTCGCCTTTGAAGGTGATGTTGTTGAAGTCGCCGAGCATGGTCTCGGCGTTCGCCGGCTGCATCGCCAATTGGTGATGTGAACCTTGCCAGTCCTTGACCTGTTCGCTGTGGCAGCCCTGGCATTGTTGTTCATCGACCATGGTTGCCGGTTTGCTCGCCACAACGGGCTGCGGCTTTACGGAGGCCGGCACGCTTATTGGCGCAGGCTTTACAGGGGCGGGCGCAGGGCTGAAGAGAAACCAGCCGATGCCCGCGACGGCGGCGAGCAGCACACCGATGGTGATCGGGAACACGTAGTTGGAAATTGCAGATCGAGGCGAATCAGGGTCAGGTTGTGCGGTTTTATTTTTATGCTTGGGCATTGCGACTTCCGTAGTCCAGGTGCATTTGCCGTCTGGCGTGCGTTCAAGCTCGATGCAGCTTTGCCGGATCATCGGCGTCTGTCAAATGACCCTTGTGATCCGTCGCGCAGGTTTGTGTGAATTTTGTGCTTTGCAATCGCAATTACTGAGGTTTTAGCTATACCTGTAACTACCCCAGGCAAAGTTTTTGGCCTTCTGACAGGAGTTACAGCATGAAGCTAGCAGTGATGATGGGCACTCTGTGTTTTGCCACTCTCGCAGTGGTGGGTTGTTCCAGCAAAACCGTCGACCCGAAAGAGTACTCCGGCTTCCTCAAAGACTACAGCCAGCTCAAGGAGGCCAAATCGCCGTCCGGTGCCGAGGTCATGCGCTGGATCGATCCGAAGGTCGACATCAAGAAATTCACCAGTGTGTATATCGAGCCGACCCAGCTGTACCCGAAACCGCAACCGACCGCGAAGATCTCCCAGCAGACCCTCAATGGCATCACTTCCTACTACGATCAGGCACTCAAGCGTGAAATCGGCAAAGACCTGCCGTTGGCGACTGGCCCAGGTCCTGGCGTGATTGTGGTGCGTGCGGCGATCACCGCCGTGAGCAGCAAGACCGAAGGCCTGCACGCTTATGAGGTGATTCCGATCGCCCTCGTCGCCGCTGCTGTAAGCACGGCCAGCGGTATCCGCGATCAGGAAACCACCCTGGCCACCGAAGCGGTGTTCCTCGATGGCGCGAACAACAAGGTTATCTCGCAAGTAGTGCGCAAAGGCACCGGCAAACCGTTGGAAAATGACTCGCAGGCGATGACGGCGAATGACGTCAAACCGGTGATCAATGGCTGGGCCTCGGACATGCGTCAGTCGTATCTTAAGCTTAAGGCTGCCAAATAAGTGTGCCCGGCCGGATTGTCCGCGAGGACGGTCCGGCCGGTGCAACTCCTCAGAAGTTGGCGCGTGCCCGGCGGTTGTAGTGGCTGAGCAGGGCGTCGTAACCACGGGTGACGGCGTAGTAGTCGTCGCTCAAACGTTGCGGTTCGGCGTGTTCCTGCCAGTCTTTGTGCAGGGTGTTCAGCGCGTCGAGATAGTGCTGCGCGGGCTCGCTGATGTATTCCCACAGTTCCTTTGCGTCATCTTCCTTGGTGCGGAATCCGCGCTCGCCGGTGCGAATGAAAGGCTCGCGGCGAGACCATGCCTGTTTCAGGCTGGCGGTGGTGTCCGCCACGGTTTGCGGTGTCAGCGTTTGGTGCTTCATCCCGTCTTCCAACTGCTCCAGCGTATTTCGGGCCTGAATCATGTAGGCCAGCAGCGACCAGTGGATCTCCTTGCCCATGCGCGCATCCAGCCGTTTCAGTTGTTCGCTGCGCTGGGCCATATCCAGCGCAAGAAGGTCTTTTCTCAAGGCGGCCGACGTTTGGAGGTAGTCAGCGATGGCGCTCAGGTACCGCTCCCGGTAGCCCCCTGACGGATTCGGGAACACGGAAACGAAGCTGGCACTTCTATCGAATCGTGAGGGCATCGATACTGTTGCCACGCCCTGCAGCGCTTTCGCATAGTCACGGGCGCGTTGCGAGAGTCCCGGCTGATAGCCCAGAAGATCGAGCTTCAGGTTCATGTTGGAAAGACAGACATCCTTCTGGATGTCCTGCACGATGCGCGCATCGCTGTCTTCGAAGTCTCGTGGCTCGGGCACCCAATTGGCGGCGGAATAGTCCTTTGGCGGTTTCGGGTGTTTGTATTGCTCGTAGGCCACCTGCCAATGCACGTCGACTCGGTTGATGCAGGTGATGATCGGGCTTAGCGCGTTGGCCTGAGCAGTGACGGGCGCGTCGCGATTGTCCAGCCAGAGGTCGAGTTGCAGGAACGGCGTGGTTGCCCCCGACAACCCCATCACCAGCAGTGCGATCAGTAGACCACTGACAAACATCATTCTCGAACTCATGGTTTTGCCTCCGCGCCATACCATTGCTCACGGGTAGCGGGTGCACCGCAGCCAGTCGCCGTGGCGGGCAGACGACTGCACAAACGCTCGGCCCAGGGTTGCAGTCCCTGATTGCGGGTCACCGTGTCTTTGCTGGCGATCACATTGAGCACGCCGAGTAAGATCACCAGGGCGACAACGCCGAGTACCGCCAGGCAAATCTTCAGCAGTGGATTGCGTTGCTCCCAGGACACGTGTGGTTCGATCTGACGCCGCCGGACCAGGCCGACCACCGCCAACGTCGTTGCATAGACCACCCCGCCGACAGGACCGAATAGCCAAGTGAGTCCGGCGACCATCAGCGCACAGGGAATCAGGTCGCGAAGTACCCCGAATGGCGCCACGATCCCCGGACACAGCCGCGCGCTGAGCCAGTCATCCAGCAGCCAATAACGGTGCGCCAGATCGTGGGCCAGCCAATTGAGGCCGGCGGCAATTACGCCAAACACCACGATCGACACCATGAAAATATTGAACAGGCCGGTGACGCGCAGCCCCAGCGGGATGAAATGGCTAAACGCACCGATCAGACAGGCCAGCACCACGCCAACGTAGGTCGGCCATTCACCGCGTTTCAGTTCCCAATCACGCCAGAAAAACGCGGTGCCACCGGGCAACTCTGCGCAGACCTTCTGATGATTGGCGTACAGCGCCGAACTCAAATGTCGGCAATGCTCCCAATCTTTCTCACGCAGGCGCCGGGCCAGTGCGCGCCGCTGGCTGAACGGGCCGCTGCCGAGCAACAGGCGGGCGGCGCGGTGTTCGGCGGTGGCGGGCGGCTCTTCGGCGAGTTGACGTTGCTGCGCGATAAACAGCGGTGCCTCGTAGCGAGCGGTCAGCCGCTTCCATTCATCTTTCGGGCAAAGGTTGGCCGGGCCGGAGTGCCAGCCCTGGCCAACGCACACCTGTTCGAAAATAGCGGAGGACCAGTATTCGCTGTCCAGCAGCAATCGACTGAGGAACAGGTTGAACCACTGCCGGTGCACTTCAGCGTCGAGCCAAAGGTATTGCGCGCACTGTGCGTAGGCCTGCAAAAAGGCTTCGCCGTCTTCGCGTTCGAGGGCATCACGCAGCGGTCGAGTCATGCGATCACGCTGCTGATCGAGCAACAGTTCGATCGACTCTTCATCCAGCTCAAGCCGTTGCCAGGCACTGAACCAGTGATAGGTCTGCACCGCCCAATCGACCATCGGCGCCGATGTTTCAGGGTGCTCGATGCAATGCTGCAGCAGGGTCTCTTCGAGGATATGCGCACAACCCTGCTCAACGGCGAGGGCATGGCGCTGTTGCAACTGCGCAAGGCTGGTGCCGTGCAGCGAGCGCGTCGCCTGTTGCAAGGCATCGACTTCGACCACGGTCAGGCCGGTCAAATCCCAGCTGTCGTCCGGCGCTTCGTTGTCTTCGTGGACCTGCGCCCATTCCTTGTAATTCAGGGCTTGTTCATAGGCGTCACGCAGGCGCTGAAAGCCCTCGGCGTCTTCGTCCGGGCGGGTCTGTTTGAGCAGGGCAGCGTATTGGCGTTTGATACTGCGCGTATCGGCGTCGGCCGTAAGGCCAAGCACGGTCCAGCAACTCATTGCGTGTGCAACTCCATGAAAACCTTCGACGCGACCCAGTGATGGCACTTTGATTTTGCGCACCCTACCTGTTTCGCGTCGAAAAGTCCTCAGCCGTCACTTATTTGCCGACGAACCAGCGGAAATACGGGTTGCCGCCATCACCGCGCATCACCTCGCCGATATCCCGCGCCCAGGCATCGCGGTCGCCGTCGTAGGCATGCAGGCTGGCGCGATAGAACTGCATCAGGCGCTGACGATGGCTTTCCATACGTTCATTGAAACCGGCATCGGCATTCACCAGTGACGGCGCCTGATACAGGTCCAACAGTGCCGGCAACACGCGTGTGATTTCCTTGCTGCGCACCCACGGCGCGTACTCGATGCGCGGTTGATCGTCGGTCACCGCAGGTGCATCGGCGGCAAAGCGTTCAAGCCCGGCGCGATCGGTGACCCAGGTCGCGAGCAGGGCAGCGGCCGAGCCGATACCGACATCCTGCAAGGTGCTACGCACGCTGTCCTGCTGGAAACGCGCGGTGATTTTTGCGGCGTCCAGTTCCATCGGCTGCAGCGAACCGACCAGCAGCATCTCGTGGAATTCGCTGGTCCACAGCGAGGCATACGGGAACACATCAAGGAAGCTGCGCACCAGCGAACGCGAGTCGTCGATGTTCTGCGTCGGCAACGGCAGCCACTGCGCGACGATGCCTTTGTCCTCCAGGCGACTCGCCGCCAACTGATAGAAATCCCGCGAATACAGATTGACCACACCGGCCGCAGAGGGCGGTGGCGGTTCGAGGGTGATCAGGTCGTAGGTTTGTGCGCTGCGTAGCAGTTCCTGGCGCCCGTCGCGCAGACGCACATCGACGCCGGGATCGCTGGCGGCGTTGAAGTTGCCCTTGAACAACGGCGCGGCTTTGACCACTGACGGCAGCAACTCGGCGACCACCCGATGTTCCAGCCCCGGGTAGCGCAGCAGGGCGCCAGCAGTGATGCCGGTGCCGAAACCGATCACCAGTGTCGAGCGTGGCTCACCGTTGTGAATCAACAGCGGCAGCAAGGCTTGCACGCGCATGTAGCGCAGTGAAGGCATGGCGTCACCAGTGTTCGACACGCCTTGGATATACAAACGATGAAAGGTGTTATCGCCGCGTCCTTGAGCAACCACGGCCACGGTGCCGCCCCGTCCTTCTTCATAGAACGACAGGCTGCCGTTGCGCGCACCGGGCAGCAGGCTGGCGAGTTTGTCGACCTGGGTAAACGCGGCAACCGCAACCGAGACCAGACCGAGGGCAACCACGGCCTGACGCCGGCCTTTCTTCACGTGATGACCTTTGCGTACGGCAAAATAGCCGATGCCGGCGGCGATAATCGCCAGCAAGCCCAAGGTGCGCACCAGCCCCAGCAGCGGGATCAACAGGAAACCGCAGAGCATCACCCCGACGATCCCGCCGAGGGTATTGAAAGCGACCACCGCGCCGACATCACGACCAACGCGTTCATGGCCGACACTCAAACGCAGTGCCAGCGGAAACGCCGCGCCGAGCAGCAGCGTCGGTACGAAGACAATGCTCAACGCTGCCACCGCGAAGCGTGCACTCATTCCGGCGAGTTCACTGGCGCCCAGACTCAACAGCCACATCTCCGCCTGACTTTGCGCGATCACCAGCCAGCGTCCGAGTACAGCGATTTCCAGCAACGCGATTAGCCCGGCGCCGGCAATCAGCAAGCCGAACACACCCCACGGATCGCGGATGCGCTCAACCCGGGGCGCGAGCAGGGCGCTGCCGATAAACAGCCCGGTCAGATAGGTCGCCAGCACCACGGCAAACGCGTAGGTGCGGGTGCTCATGAACTGCACGATTGATTGCGACCAGACCACTTCATAACCGAGCGCCACGCCGCCGGCGATCGAGTACAGCCACAGCGCGCTACGATCCGGGGCTTTTTCCCCGTGATGTTTGACGACGGTGGTTACCGGCGCCGAATGTTGCCGGGCAAACCACAAAGCACCGACGGCGGCCAGCAGATTGAGCATTGCCGCAAACAACGCACTGCCACGTACGCCCAGGCTGGCGATCAAAACGAACGCGGCGAGCAGGGTGCCGACAATCGCCCCCAAGGTGTTCGCCGCATACAACTGACCGCCGGCCTTGCCCGGGTCAGTGGCCAGCGAACGCACCAGCACCGGCAGCGTGCCGCCCATCAACACCGCCGGCAGGCCGACCAATGCGAACGGCAATATCCACGCGATCAGGCCGACATGCTCTTGCAGCCAGGCAAACGGACTGGCCGCCAGGTTCATGGCCACGGTCGCGCCGACGCCGAGAATCGCCACCAGCACTTCCAGCCCGGCATACAGCAACACCGGCTGCTGCAAGCGATCGGCCCAACGTCCGAACAGCCAGCCACCGATAGCCAGCCCGGCGAAGAATGCGCTGATTCCGGTTGTGATCGCGTAAACCTCGACGCCGACCACCAGCGACAGTTGCTTGATCCACAACACTTGATAGACCAGCGCAGCGGCACCGGAAATGCACAGCAGCAGGGCGGGGATGAGCAGGGCCTGGGAGGTGGCGTGCGAAGCGGGTATGGCCGATGGCTTGCTGGCGATACGTGAGGACATGCGGAGGCCTTAATTCAAGAGTCACTGTGACTGTGCTGGCCCCTTCGCGAGCAGGCCCGCTCCCACACTGGACTTGTGTTCGCCACAGATCCCCTGTGGGAGCGAGCCTGCTCGCGAAGAAGCCGACACGGTCCCAAGTCAAAAAAAGGGCCGCCCGCCGGTGACGGCGAGCGGCAGTCGAGCGGTGTTACTGTGCAGCTTTCTGCTTCTCGGCGATCTTGGCATCAACTGCCTGCCGGATCTGGTCAATGCTGAAGCTTGCAGGGCGCTGACTTGGTGGATATTCGATGAAGGTCTGCAGGAACTCGGCTGCCTTCATCACGGCCACTTCGGTCAGGAAGACGTTTTTCGTCGCCCAGTCATAGTATTGATCGGAAACGATGTCCGCACGTTCGTACGGGTCCATGCGCAGGTTGAAGATCTTCGGTACACGCAGGCACACGAAAGGTTCGCTCCAGACTTTGAACCCACCCGGCGCTCGCTGTTCGCAGAACACTGCCTTCAGGTTGTCGTAGCGCATGGAAACCAGCACGCCGTCATCGTTGAAGTAGGAGAACTCTTTACGCTCGCCCTTGGGTTGTTGGCCGGTGAGGTAGGGCAACTGGTTATAACCGTCCAGATGCACCTTGAAGCTGGTGCCGCCGGAAACCGGTGACCAGCCCTTGAGCAGCTTGTCTTTGACGCCCGTGTCGCCAGCAGCGGCCAGCAGGGTCGGGAACCAGTCCAGGCCGGAGAACATCTCGTTGGAGACCTCGCCTGCCTTGATCTTGCCCGGCCAGCGGACGATTGCCGGAACCCGATAAGCGCCTTCCCAGTTGGAGTTCTTCTCGTTACGGAACGGCGTCGTCGCCGCGTCCGGCCAGGAGAACTGGTTCGGGCCGTTGTCGGTGGTATAGACGACGATGGTGTTGTCGGTGATTTTCAGGTCATCGAGGGTTTTCAACAGTTTGCCGACGTCACCGTCATGTTCAATCATGCCGTCCGCATACTCATTGCCGGCCATGCCGCTTTGGCCGCGCATCGATTCACGCACGTGGGTGAACAAGTGCATGCGCGTGGTGTTCATCCAGACGAAGAACGGTTTGTCCGCCTTGGCCTGTTTCTCAATGAACGCTTGTGCAGCCGCCGTGGTTTCGTCGTCGATGGTTTCCATGCGCTTGGTCGTCAAGGCGCCGGTGTCTTCGATCTTGCCATCAGCGAAGCTGTGAATCACACCGCGCGGAGTGAAGGCCTTGGTGAACTCCTGATTGTCCTTGGGCCAGTTGGGACGCTCTGGCTCTTCCTCTGCGTTGAGGTGATACAGGTTGCCGAAAAACTCGTCGAAACCGTGGTTGGTCGGCAAGTATTCGTCGCGGTCACCGAGGTGGTTCTTGCCGAACTGGCCGGTGGCGTAACCCTGCGATTTCAGCGCCTGGGCGATGGTAATGTCGCGCTTTTGCAGGCCGACCGTGGCACCGGGAAGGCCGACTTTCGACAAGCCAGTACGCAGCGGTGTCTGCCCTGTGATGAACGAGGATCGACCGGCGGTGCAGCTGTTCTCCGCATAGTAGTCGGTGAACATCATGCCTTCTTTGGCGATGCGGTCGATGTTCGGGGTCTTGTAGCCCACCACCCCCATCGAATAGGCGCTGATATTGGTCTGGCTGATGTCATCGCCGAAGATTACGAGAATGTTGGGTTTCTCAGCCGCTGTGGCAGTTGCCGACAGCGCCATGACCGAAGTCGCCACCAGGGCGAGTTTCGGTAGCCACTTGCGTATGCGAGTCATATGACTAGCTCCTTTTCGCGGGGGTCGTTTATTGCGACTAACGTTTATTGCAGTCCTGCATCACGCTTTCTTATTGCACCTGCCCGGTGACCGCAGGCTCGAACGGGTAGATCCGGCGCCACTCCGACGCCATGTCGACCACGGTCCAGCCACGGGAATTCGCTTCATCGAGGGCTTTGTCGAGCCGGCCGATATCGGACTGACGGTCATAGGCACATTCGCGCTTGGCGTCGGTGTGGTGCACCAGGCCCATGAAGCGTTTACCGGAACCGGCGGCGGTCCACTGCAGCATCTGCAGGTCGCCGTCGGAGTTGCCGAAGGCGAGGATCGGCCGTTTGCCGATCACCGCATCAATGCTTTCCGGTTTGCCGGGGCCGTCGTCGTTGTGCGCCAGTTTCGCTGTGCGCACGATCGAGGCCTTGCCGTCCTTGTACTGAAATGACGTGATGAAGGTGGTGCCGATCACCTGTTCCGGCGGGATGCCGTAGACCTTCTCGGCGAAGGCGCGCATGAACCCGGTGTCGCCGCCGGAAACGATGTAGGTCTTGAAGTCCTGTTTGCGCAGGTAGTCGAGCATTTCCAGCATCGGCTGGAAGATCATCTCGGTGTACGGTTTGCCGGTCCTTGGATGCCGCGCCTGACTGAGCCAGGTTTTGGCGTAGTCATCGAAGGCTTCGGTGGTCATGCCGGTGTGGGTCGCCCCGACGATTTTCAGCAGGCCCTCCATGCCGGAAGCGGCCAGCGCCTTGTGATCGTTTTCCAGCACGGCTTTGAACGGCTGGGTAGTCCTCCACTCCGGATGCTGCGCGGCGTTGCGCTTGACCTCATCGAAGGCAAACAGCAATTCGAAATAGGCCGGTTGTTCGCTCCATAACGTACCGTCGTTGTCGAACACGGCGATACTGTCGGCCGGTTTGACGAAGTCCTTGCTGGTCTGGTCGGTCACCGCCTGCACGAATTCGATAATGTTCTTCTTCGCCGGGCCGTCATTCCACGACGGCAGCGGCTCGCTGGCCTGAGCCAGCAATGGCAGGGCGAGGCCAAACAACAGGGCGAGTCCGAAACGTTGGCGTTGCCGTAGCGCAGTCGTCATGGGAAATCCTTCTCGTGAACGGGGTTGAGCGGGCGCAGGGCCGAGGCCGGTTTCGCGTGCTGCTGTTCGGCCTGACTGTGAAGCGTAGTCAATGATTCGCGCAGTTGAACGAGTGTTTGCTCGGTGCTTGGCTGACGACCATAAAGCCCGCGTAACAGCCCTTGCAGGCGCGGGCCCGCGTCGACCAGTTTCAGCCCCAGCCGACTGCGGCGCAGCCACAGGTACAGCGCGCTCAATTGCGCAGGTCGCGCTTGCAGTTGTGCGTTGAATTGCTGCCAGGCGAAGTCAGGGGATTGCTGCCATGCCCGTTGTTGCGCCTGGCGGCGTACTTGCCACTGTTGCCGGGCGCGGTTAAACGCTGGACGCAACAGATAAGCGGCACCGACGACCGCCACGATCAGGGTCAGCCACCACAGCCAGCGTGTAGAGAAGTGCAGGCGATTCTGGCCGAGTTGCTTGAGGTCTTCGCTGATCGAAAAGACCGCTTTGTAAGGCGTGCCGGCTGCTGCTTCGAACGTCACCGCCGGCACTTGCGCGGTGCGCGATTGGCGAGTGCCGGCGTCCCACCATTTCACCTCGATGGCCGGCAACGTGTGCGAGCCGGCCTTGTCGATGCGGTAGCTGACGCTGTCGATGCGCTGACCGCCGAGGATGTCACCGCGACCGTCGTCCAGAGCGGTGACTTGCGGGGTTTTCGCATAGCGGCTCAGACCGGGAACATCACCGATCATTGGAATCGGCAGGGCCATGGCCAGTGCGCCGTCCGCTTGCAGGGTCAGTTGGCGGGTGATGCTGTCGCCGACTTTCAACGGCGTCGCCGAGTGGATGATGCTCTGAGTGAAACGCAAACCGTTGGCCACCAGCGGTGTTTCCCCGGGTTTGAAGCCGGGCGGCTGGGCCGCGCTGAACTGCACCGGTTGGCTCTGCGCACTGATTTCTGTCGTGGCCTGACCGGGTGTGGCGCGCACGGTCAGCGCCGGAATGTCGAAGCTGCGTGCGACGTTCGGGGTAATCAGGTAGCTGTAGCGCAAACCGCTGAAGGCCTGGCCGTCGATGGTTTGATTGAGGTGTTGGGCCTGACCGTCCGGCGGCATGACCAGGGCGCCGTCGAGCTTCAGGTCGGGCAGGGTGGCGGCGCTGGTGAACCAGGTGTCGGTGAGGACGTCGATTTGCAGCTCGACCAGACCGCCAACCATGGCGCCTTCGGCGGGTTGCAGGTGGGCCTGGACTTTGAGTTGGGGTTCGGCGGCGAAAGCATTGAGGCTGAGCAGGCTGAACAGCAGTAAGGTGCCGGCAGTTGTGGCGATTGAATGGGCCTCTTCGCGAGCAGGCTCGCTCCCACATGGGTGCTGTGTACGGCGCAGATCCCCTGTGGGAGCGAGCCTGCTCGCGAAGGCCACAACTCGGTTCATCGCCTGGCTCCTTGCTGATCCTGCAAGCTGAACTTCTGCTTGAGAAACTTCGCCGGCGAGGTGGTCAGGTTCTGCAGCCACAAAGCATCGGACGCAGCCTGCTCGGTCTCGACCTTTTTGCTCTGACCCTTACCCGGCGCCTTGTCGAATTTCACCTCATCGGGCTTGGTCTCCGGGGCGTTTTTCTCGGCGCTTTCGGTGTCCTTGAGCAGCGCTTGCGCCAGCGCCAGATTGGCCGTGGCTTCGGGGAACTGCGGTTGCAGCTTCAAGGCCTGGGTATACGCGGCGATGGCCTCATCGAACTTGAAGCGGCGCACGTAAATATTGCCCAGATAGAAATACGCCTGCGGTGTGTCGAGCCGCGCGAAGGTCGCCAGCGCCAAGTCGTAGTCGGCCGCGTGATACGCCGCGACACCTTTCCAGTACGGGTCGACAAACAGCGCGGCAGCCTGCGGCAAATGCTCATGTTCGAACGCCCAGCGACCTTGCTGGTCGCGGGTGAAAAACGCATCGGTCAGGGCGTTGGCCTGCGCCGGTGCTGCTGGCCAGCTCAAGCCAATCGCCAGTGCTAGCGCGGGCATCCAGTTGACGCTCCAGCCCTTGCGCACATTGCACAGCGCCAACAGCAACAACGGCCAGCACAGCCAGTAACCGGCGTCTTTCCAGTGCAATTCGCGCTGCTCGGCGCTGGCACTCTGAAAATGCTGCTGCGCGTGCAACTCGATCCAGTCCAGATCATCGTCATTGACGCTCAGGCTGCCCAGTGGCGCATCGAGGGCGGAGGCCAGTTGCTTGATTGCTGCCGGATCGAAACGGCCCAGTGCCGGGCGCCCGTTGGCATCGGTGCGCGGCTGGCCGTTGGCATCATGGATGATGCCGCCGTCCTCACTGCCAACGGCCAATACCAGCACTTGCAATGGACTGTCGCCCACACGCTTGTCGAGGCCGTCGAGTTCTGCGGTGTCAGCGCCGTCAGTGATCAGCAGCAGGCTGCCGGGTGTTTTTTCGGCATTGAGCAAGCGTTTCGCCTGATCGATCACCGCGCCGACGTCTTTGCCCGGTTTGTCGATCAATCCGCTGCCCAAGGCTTGAATGAAGGTGTCGAGCAGCGCCGGATCATCGGTCGGCGGCAACACCAGATGGGCGCTGCCGGCGTAGGCGATCAATGCGGTGCGAGCGCCGGCGCGGCGCTGTATCAGATCGTGCAGTTTGTGTTTCGCCGCTTCCAGTCGGCTCGGCTGCACATCGCTGGCGTCCATCGATGGCGACAGATCCACGGCAACAATCAGCGGCGCACGATTTTCAAGGAAGTCCGGCCGATCCTGTTCCCAGGTCGGTCCGGCGGCGGCGACGGCGCCGAGGATCAACAGTGCGCACAGCAGGTGCACCGGGCGCAGGCGCTGATGGTCCTGCGGAGTCACCAGCAGATGCGGCAACAAGTGCTCGGCGATATTGCCGCGCAGGCGTCGTTGCAGGTCGCGACCGCGCCGCCAGAGCAGCGGCAGCACGGCACCGAACAGTGCGAGCAGCAGCCATAGGGGGCGGAGGAAATGGAAGTCACTGAGGTTGATTTCCATCTCAGGCCTCCTGCCGCTGGCGTGCAAAGGCCAAACGTACGCGCAGAATCGCGCCAAGGTGATACAGGGCTAGCAGAGCAAGCGCCGCGCCCAGTGGCCAGTAAAACAACTCGCGTTGCGGTTGATGGCTGAGGGCTTTCACCTGGTGCGGGGTGAGGCGATCGAGGGTGCTGTAGACCTGATCCAGCGCGTTGCGGTCTTCGGCGCGGAAGAACTGGCCGCCAGTGGTTTTGGCGATCTGTTCCAGCGCCGACAAGTTGACCTTGGCCTCACCGGACGCGCTCGGGTCACCGATGCCGATGGTGTGAATGATCACGCCTTTGTTGGCGGCCATTTCAGCGGCGTGATCCGGGGTGATCGCGCTGCTGGTGTCGTTGCCGTCGGTAAGCAGGATCAGCACTTTTTCCTGCTCGTGGGCCTTGTCCAGCAGCTTCAGGCTCAAACCGATCGCGTCACCGATCGCCGTATTGGGGCCGGCCATGCCGATACCGGTGTCGGCCAGCAGCAGCGAGAGGCTGGCGTGGTCGAGGGTCAGCGGCGCCTGCGGGTAGGCGCCGGTGCCAAACACGATAAGACCGAGGCGGTCGTCCTTGCGCTTATCGATAAAGCCTTGCACCACCTCTTTGACGGCGGCGAGGCGATTTATCTTTTCACCGCTGGCGTTGGTGAAATCTTCGGTTTCCATTGACTGCGAGAGGTCGATGGCGAGCATCAGGTCGCGTACCGGTTGTTGCTTTTCTATGGGTTTCTCGACGAATACCGGGCGCGCGACGGCGAGCACAATCAGCGCCCAGACGAGGATATTCAGCAGCAGTTGCCAATGATTGCGACGGTTGCCGACGATGCCCGGGGCCTCACCGACCGCGCGGCTCATGGCCGCAAAAAACGGCACGCGCACGGCGCTGCGGGCCTCGTTATAGGCAGGCAGATAGCGGTAAGCCAGCCAGGGCAGCGGCAGCAGGAGCAATAACCATGGGTAATCAAGCTGCCACATGGTGATGCTCCATCCACGATTGGCAGGTGTCGAACAGCGCCTGCCGTTGTGGCGCGGGCAGGGCGCGCAAGGTGTCGTCTGGGGCGTAGGCGAGTTGTGCGAGTTGTGTGCTGAAGTCTGCCGGCAGCGGTTTCTTGCTGTGTTGCTGCAAAAAGACTTGCCAATCCTCCCTCCCAAGCGCCGCGATCCCCTGTGGGAGCGAGCCTGCTCGCGAAAGCGGTGTGTCAGACACCACAGATGTTGAATGTGCTGGCCTCTTCGCGAGCAGGCTCGCTCCCACATTGATCGGGTTCCAGTTTGGTGATTGTGTGGGCATCGAGAGCGCCACACGTTTGAGCAGTTCCGGCAGTTCGCGCAAGGCATTCAAGTCATCACTGCGACCACGCAACTGCGCCAGACGCGCCAGGCCCTCACGGCGATAAGCGTCCCTGCGCCATTGCCAATAACGCCGAATGCCGATCAGCAACGCGGCCAATATCAGCAGGGCGAGCAACACCCACCATCCCCACGTCTGCGGCGCATAACTGACCGGCTCGGGCAGGCCCAGCTCTTTAAGCTGTTCAATGCTCGGGATATTCGGGTTCATCGCCGTGCTCCGGCACTTTTGCCCAGCTCGGCGCGCAGTTGTGCGTGCGCCTCTTCGGCGGTGCTGAACATCATCAGCGGCACCTGACTGCGGCGCAGCAAAGTGGCGACGTCTTTCAGCCGACCGCTGAGAAAGTCCCCCAGCGGTTGGTGCACGTTGCGTTTTTCCACCGCCAGTTCCACCTGCAATTCGCCTTGGGTAACCAGCAGGCGGCCATTGGTTGGCAGCTTCATGGCCAGCGGGTCGTAGACCTGCAGCGCAATCACATCGTTGTGCGCCGACAATTGCCGCATCAGCTGCAAGGTACGTTCGCCAGCCCCGGCAAAGTCGCTGACGATGCAGATCAAATAATCGTGTCCGGCCAGGGCGAGGCAGCGTTGCAAGACCTTGTCCAGCTGGTCTTCGTCTTCGGCGTCGGGATTAGCCGCGCTGAGTGCCTGATTCTGCTCGGCGATACGGCTGAGCAAGGCTTC
>Ga0163162_10000271_pt1 | contig 47094 bp, 45 predicted proteins | sample S55metaG_FD_115310 | JGI IMG/M metagenome (GOLD analysis project Ga0163162, IMG submission 115310) | Switchgrass rhizosphere microbial communities from Kellogg Biological Station, Michigan, USA - S5-5 metaG | ecosystem: Host-associated > Plants > Roots > Rhizosphere > Soil | place: USA... | reverse complement strand
GAGTGCAGGACGCCGTTCAGAACGGTCAAGTGGTCCACTCGAGCGCAGACAGTTCGGTCACACCCGGCCATATCGATTACGCGGCATATCGCGCTGCCGGCGGATATACGCTGGCGGCCGAGTGCATTGCGGGAAAGAAGAATCCTGCCGATATTATCGCCATCATGGAAGATTCGGGCCTGCGAGGCCTGGGAGGGGCCGGATTTCCCGCTGGGAGGAAGTGGAAACTCGTGGCGGCAGAACCAGCGCCTCGACTGCTGGCGATCAACATCGATGAAGGCGAGCCGGGAACATTCAAGGACCGCTACTACCTCGAGCGTGATCCGCATCGATTTCTCGAAGGTGCGTTGATTGCCGCCTGGGCTGTAGGCATCGATGCCATTTATATTTATCTGCGCGACGAATATCATGGATGCCGCGCAATCCTGCAGCGCGAGATCGCAGCATTGCAGGCGAATCCACCGTGTACAATTCCGGCAATTCATCTCCGACGTGGCGCCGGCGCTTATATATGCGGTGAAGAGTCCGCGATGATCGAGTCCATCGAAGGCAAGCGCGGCGAACCACGGCTGCGTCCGCCGTATCTCGCCCAGGTTGGCCTTTTTGGTCGACCCACACTCGAGCACAATATGGAGACGCTGCATTGGGTACGGAGCATCGTCGAAAATGGCGCCGCGTGGTTTGCTGATAAAGGTCGAAACGGACGCAAGGGCTTGCGGTCCTTCTCCGTCAGCGGACGCGTCAAGAAGCCCGGAGTCCATCTTGCTCCGGCCGGGATCACGGTACGCGAACTCATCGACGAGTTTTGCGGCGGCATGCTCGACGGACATGAGTTCTACGCATACCTCCCCGGCGGAGCATCGGGTGGAATTCTGCCCGCATCGAAGTCGGACATCCCGCTCGATTTCGATACCCTGAATGCGTATGGCTGCTTTATCGGATCTGCTGCAATCGTGATTCTGTCAAATCACGACACAGCGTCCGGGGCCGCGCGCAACCTGATGAAGTTTTTCTCTGAGGAATCCTGCGGCCAATGCACACCATGCCGTGTGGGCACGGTGAAGGCGCTCCAGTTGATGCAGGAGAAGCGGTGGGATGGGCCCCTGCTGAAGGAGCTTTCGCAGGCGATGGTGGACGCGTCGATTTGCGGTCTGGGTCAGGCCGCCCCCAATCCGGCGCTTACCGTTTTGAAATACTTTCCAGAAGAAGTGAACTAGTGCAGCAGAAAAATACTGTCCTCGCAACTTCGGCCGTTTCCTTCACCTTGAATGGGGAGACCGTGGTCTGCAATTCGGATCAGACCATCCTCCAGGTCGCCGATCAGCACGGCGTGGAGATTCCTCGTCTCTGTTACATGGAAGGAATGAGGCCGGATGGCAACTGTCGCACCTGCATGGTGGAAATTAAGGGTGAGCGCGTTTTAGCTCCATCGTGCTGTCGCTTTCCGACAGAAGGGATGGTCGTCACCTCCAACAGCGAGCGTGCGTTGATCAGCCAGAAAATGTCGATCGAGTTGCTGTTGTCGGACGTTCCTGAGACCGCCTACACACTCAACTCCGAACTCGATCTGTGGGCCAAAAAGCTGGCCATCGGTAAGCCGCGTTTCGCCGCCCGTCGTCAGCCTGTCGAAGATCTCTCGCATCCGGCAATAGCGGTTCACCTCGATGCCTGCATCCAGTGCAATCGCTGCATGCGAGCCTGCCGAGAAGAACAGGTCAACGACGTCATCGGTTACGCGTTCCGGGGAGGACAATCGAAGATCGTGTTCGACCTCGACGATCAAATGGGCGACTCCACCTGCGTGGCCTGTGGTGAATGTGTGCAGGCATGTCCGACCGGCGCATTGACGCCTGCCCAAAATGCGATGGTCGTACCCGATAAGCAGGTGAATTCCGTATGTCCGTATTGTGGCGTCGGCTGCCAGCTCACCTATAACATCAAGAACAACACAATCCTGTATGTGGAAGGCAGAGACGGACCCGCGAACTCGAGTCGCCTTTGCGTCAAAGGCCGTTACGGTTTTGATTACGTTCAGCACAAGCATCGCCTCACGAAGCCGCTGATCCGAAAGGCCGGCGTTCCAAAGGATAAATCCTTTGTGGTTGATCCTGACAATTGGCAGGAAGTCTTCCGCGAGGCGACCTGGGAAGAAGCACTGGATGTGGCGGCGAAGGGTTTTCGTGAAATCCGCGATACGTACGGCAAGCGTTCACTGGCCGGATTTGGCTCCGCCAAGTGCACGAACGAAGAGGCTTATCTCTTCCAGAAACTCGTTCGCACGGGCTTTGGCTCGAACAACGTCGACCACTGCACCCGACTGTGCCATGCGTCCAGCGTTGCTGCGTTGATGGAAGGAATCAACTCCGGTGCCGTTTCAAACCAGTTGCGCGACGTGGCGAATGCGGAAGTGATTTTCCTGATCGGAGCAAATCCCACCGTGAATCATCCGGTCGGCGCGACATGGATCAAAAACGCGGCGAAGGCTGGAGTGAAATTGATACTGGCGGACCCGCGACGCAGCGATTTATCCAGGCATGCCACATATTACCTGCAGTTCAAACCCGACACCGATGTGGCGCTTCTCAACGCGATGCTTCACGTGATCGTCGAGGAAGGCCTGGCAGACGAGGAGTTCATCAGGGACCGCACATCCGGTTACGACGCGCTCGTGGAAAACGTCAGGAAGTTCTCGCCGGAAGCAATGGCGCCAATCTGCGGCATCGACGCCAAAACGATTCGCGAGGTCACGCGTTTGTATGCCACATCGAAGGGGTCGATGATCTTGTGGGGAATGGGCATCTCTCAGCATATCCATGGGACGGACAATGCGCGATGCCTCATCGCACTGGCACTTTCGACCGGCCAGATCGGCAAGCCGGGATCCGGATTACATCCTCTGCGCGGACAGAACAATGTACAGGGTGCATCGGACTCCGGTTTAATCCCAATGTTCTATCCGGACTATCAGCGCGTCGGTATGCCGAAGGCTCGAGAGCGCTTCGAGAAATTATGGGGCACCGCTCTCGATCCGGATCCCGGCCTCACTGTCGTCGAAACCATAAATGCTGCCAGGAAGCACGATGTTCGCGGCATGTTTGTGATGGGGGAAAACCCCGCGATGTCCGATCCGGATGTCGATCACGCCCGAGAAGCGCTCGCCACCCTCGATCACCTCGTCGTGCAGGATATCTTTCTAACAGAAACAGCGTACCTCGCCGACGTTGTTCTGGCCGCCACTGCGTGGCCTGAAAAGGTCGGCACCGTGACGAACACGGATCGAATGGTGCAATTGGGACGCAAAGCAATCGAACCGCCCGGAGACGCCAGAGAAGACTTCTGGATTTTGAACGAGCTGGCCCGCCGAGTGGGCGTCGATTGGTACTACGGCCACCCTCGAGATGTCTTCAACGAGATGCGGCTTTGTATGGATTCCATTGCGGGCATTACATGGGAACGCCTGGAGAGCGAGTCATCCGTCACCTATCCCTGCGCAAAAGAAGGAGACCCGGGTGACCCGGTCGTCTTTATAGACGAATTCCCCACCGAGTCGGGAAAGGCACGATTCGTCGCCGCGGATCTCATCTACGCAGCGGAGCGGCCGGATGCGGAATACCCGATGGTTCTGATCACAGGCCGCCAGCTTGAACACTGGCATACGGGATCGATGACGCGCCGTGCTTCGGCACTGGACTCGATTGAGCCCGAACCAGTGGCGTCCCTGCATCCCCTCGATCTTGCGGCAATGAATGTCGAACCTGGCGGGACGTTGACCATCCAGTCCCGTCGCGGTGCGATTTCACTCTACGCACGAGCCGACGATGGAATGCCACGCGGCGTCGTTTTTGTTCCGTTCTGCTTCTATGAGGCGGCGGCGAATATGCTGACGAATCCCGTGCTGGATCCATTCGGAAAAATTCCCGAATTCAAATATTGTGCCGTGAAACTGACAAGAGGCGGATCGTCGCCGGAACATATGAGTTTTGGAGGCGGCGTTTTGATGCCGAAACGTCAGCCCGTCCCCGAGCGGTAACCGGACGAGCACTTCAGAAATCCTGTCTAATTTTTCTTTGAGAACCTTTGGCGTTGCGCGATCGGTTCCCGCCTGAATTGCGAATCAAACGCCTTTCACTTCGGTTTTATCGCTGGAGATATTCAAAATCCGGCGCCGGCCTGAGTGACGAATCCGCCACCTCGTCTTCTTTCTCTTTGCTGATATTCTTAATTTCGCCATCCTTGAGATTGTCCTGCACCGTCTGTGATGCCGACGCGATACTTTTTGACGCGGATTGCTCAGTCGATGTGAAATGCCGTGCACTGGTCGGTGCTGTTGGCATACTCGCGTGCAGGTTCGTTGCATGCGAGCGACGTCGCGTTCACCTGCGCTTTGACGGCGCCGACATTTTGAAGATCGGAAGGAGACCTAACATGAAATTCAGAACGGAAAGCGCGAATACCCGGTTTGGCAGGCTTCCCCGCCTCGTGGTCGTGGCGGGATTGTTATGTTGGCTGGTCGGATGCGCTTCGTCGATGTACCACCCCCAGGTGTCCAGGTTGGCGGCCAATCCGAGCGATGTCAGCACGATCCCGCGGATCATCCGCGCCTCCTACGAAACGATCAGCGGTCCGGACGGAGACCCTCTGAAGGTCCGGCAATGGGACAGGGACCGCACGCTCTATTTGCCGGGTGCGATCTACGTGTCCAATTATTACGATAATGGCAAGGTGACGACGGTAATCCAGACACCGGAAGAGTACCGCCAGCATTATCGCGCGGGCGCATCCTACGAGACGGAGGCGGGCCGGCTTATCGAACGGTTCGGAAACGTCGCGCAGGTTCGCAGCGTAAGCGTGAATCGTGAAACGCCAGACGGACCAATCACTGCCCGCTGGGTCAACTACTTCCAGCTTTACTGGGACGGCCAGCGCTGGTGGATTGCCGCCAACATCTGGGACGCGGAGCGTCCAGGCCTCACGATCCCCGAATCCTGGATTGGGAAGTTTGAGGAGTCCTCGAATTAAGGAGCGTTCCGACACGCGAATGCCGCCATGGCACAACTCAGCAGTAATCGATTGCTGGCGGCAACGGATTCTTACGATCTATTCTATGTACCAGTCGAATCCGGCACACCCAACTCCTGTTCGATTGCCCAGATTGCTTCCGGTTCCAGGGCGATGAACTCGACACCGAATCCGATGCCCGCGACGCAGTGTCGTACTTCCGCCCGCGCATTTACCACAAAATCCACGCGGCACAGGCGGAATCGGACTTTCAAAATGGAGCCCTCCGGAAAGGGTTTGGCAGAATGGATGAACATGCCTCGCGTACTCAGGTCGGCGGGCCGGATCGGTATTTCTTCCACGGCTCCTTCGTAGACGACCGATAGCTCAGAGGGGAGTTCGTAGCGTTTTACTTCGCGCGATTCGTGTTCGTTCATCCATGCCTTCCGTGTCGTTTCTTAGCCGGTGGCCCGGCGCCTACAAGCACCTCTTCCGCATTCGCCGGGTTGGCCGGCTTCCCCGCACCGCAATGCGGACAGAAGCCATGTGCCGGGGGAATTTCCTTTGAGCACGACTGGCACCGTGAAGACTTGATGGTGTCCCAGGGCACGACTCTCTGAATTTCATCGAGGGATGTCAGGCCGGCTTTCACTTTTTCGAGAGCATCTTCCTGAAGCGTCCGGAAACCGAGTAACCGTGCGACCGCGAGAATAGTATCGGAACGGGCCTGGGAATGGATGGCGTCTCGCACCGCATCTTCAATCGAGAGCATTTCATAAATACCAACGCGCCCTTTAAACCCTGTGGATTCGCAGACGGAGCAGCCCACTGGTTCATATTCGAGCTTGTACTGATCTGCATTCGCAACGCCGATCCGTTTAAGTTTTTCAGTATAGGCTGCGCTCGCGGGCTTCTCGTTCCGGCAGACACAAAGGCGGCGAACCAACCGCTGAGCCAGGACGCCGGTAACGGACGCAGCAATCAAATAAGACGGCACGCCCAGGTCCAGCAATCGCGTGATGGCGCCAATACTGTCATTGGTGTGCAACGTCGACAAAACAAGATGTCCGGTCTGGGAAGCATTCATGGCGATTTCCGCAGTTTCGCCATTTCGAATTTCACCCACCATGATGACATCCGGATCCTGTCGGAGAATCGAGGGAAGACAGGTAGCAAACGTCAGGCCGGCTTTGGGATGAACCTGCACCTGGTTGACACCTTCCAGCATGAATTCCACGGGGTCCTCGACGGTCACTATATTATTCCGAGGCGAGCGAAGCAGATTGAGGGAAGCGTACAGCGTGGTGGATTTTCCGGAACCGGTAGGACCGGTAACCAACAACATTCCCTGAGGCATCGCGAGAATTTTTTTCAGACACTCCGATAGCCGCTCCGAAAATCCCAGTTGATCGAGCGTGATCAGAGTGGACCGAGGATCCAGAACGCGGATCACCACTTTCTCTCCGTAGTGAGTGGGAAGTGTCGATATGCGCAAATCCAGGCGCCGGCCGCGAAGCTGCATCAGGAATCGGCCGTCCTGGGGAACGCGCCGCTCGGAGATATCCATGTTGGCCAGGATCTTCACGCGAGAAACGACAGAGGCTTGATATTCGGAAGGCATCGTCATCAGTTCGCGCAGTATGCCGTCGACGCGTATCCGAACGAGGGTGGACTCGGCGCGAGGCTCGATATGGATATCACTGGCGGATTTCTCCACAGCCGAACTCATAATATCGGAAAGGAAGCGCACTGCCGGCGTCCGCTTCCGTACCGCACGCAATTCACGCTGTGCCTCCGAACTTTCATCGTCGATGTCTTCGGCGATGAACTCCACATCGAGCGTTTCCTGGTCGCGGCCAAAAAACACATCGGGTTCCTCTTCAACAACGACCGTTTCCGGTGGAGTTTCTTCGGCGTAAAACCGGTCGATTGCCGCCAGGATGTCATCCCGAAAGCTGAAGTGTGGCGTAATCGGCATGCCGACGCTGAACCGAAGCTCATCCAGGTAGGAAAGATTCTGCGGTTCGGCCATCGCAACGACGAGTTTTCTTCCTTTGATTTCCAGGGGCAAGGCGCAGCAGCGAACTGCGATTGTCTGAGGTAACAGATCGAGCACAGATTGCTCGATTTCCGGCGGTGGGCATTCCGCGTACGGAATTCCCTGAATCTGTTCCAGGGCGTGACCGATATCGACTTTCGATACCAATCCGTCTTTGAGCAGAATCTCGCCCAGACGTTTGTCCCTTTCCTGGTCTTTCTGAAGGGAGATAGCCCGATTCAATGACTCCGGGGATAAGCTGCCATGCTGAATCAGCACATCTCCAAGCCGCTTCACGTTCCTTACGCGATCGCCTAACGCCACTTGCTCACCTCATATGACAAATACTGGATTCGCACTGCCCCCAGTTCCGGTTCCCGGTCTACTTATCGACCAAATTGGGCAGGAATTTAGCCGGTATGCAACAAAAGGAACGGAACTTCTACCAACAACTGGATCTTCTGGCGAGGTCATATCAAATCCGAGAGAAATCGAAGCCGTCCCCTCGGGATTTTCCGGTCAATTCCAGATTGAAAAAATCGATGCGGAAAATCATCCGGACGCGGCAAGCCGATGTGCGGTTATCTGTAGCGCAAATGGTCCTGTCGGAGCTGAAATTCGGAAGACGGAAGGCCACGGACAGTAAATTGATGATCGGTTCGGTCTGCGATGGAATTTGGGATGGTATGATTGGCGGATCTCAGCATCCCGGTCACAAGACGATGTCGAAAAGAGGATTCATTCTCGTCACAACCCAACCATTTCTGAAGGGCACTGGCCGTTCCGGTTGGCCGTATCGTCAACGTTTCAGGGCGAACGGCAGTCGGTCGTTGTGGCGCAGGACGTTAATCGTTCGAACCATGTCTGAATAGCCTCGTCCCGTCTGCATGACGGGCCAACATGATGACGGGGCGGCTCAGATTCGTGATACGTAACTCAGAGGATATTTACCAAACTGAATGCGCGAGGTTTACGTGGTGAAATCTGGCAATGAAACTCCGCCTCTGGATTACTGGGAAATTGTGGGCGAGTCGACCCGTTGGGGTCGGTATCTTGCTGCTCGTGAGAAGCAAGTCATCCTCCGTGGGATGAAGGCGGCGGGGGCGCCAGGTCGAGCGGTCGACGTTGGGTGCGGCGGTGGACGGTGGTCCAAGATCCTGTACGACGCGGGGTGGCAGATGACCTGTATCGAAGTTAACGAAGACGCATTGAAGTCGTGCCTCCACAAGATGCCGTCCGCCACCGGCATCCTGATTCCTCCCACCGAAAATGGCATACGCTGCGAAACGGGTTCCCAGCGCATTCTTGTCTGCATGGAGGCTCCCGAGGTCATCGAATTTCCCTGGTTTTCTTCGGAGGCCAACAGGATTCTCGAAAAATCCGGTTATGTCATCGGCTTCTACATGAATCCACAGTCCTGGCGAGGGGCGCTCTGGAGACTTTCAAGGTCTACGAATGGCATCGGCGGCCAGCACTACTCTGGTCCTTCCTATACTGTTTGGAAACGGAATTTCCTCGCGAATGGTTTCGAGATGCTTCATGAGGAATCCGTTGCCTGGTCTCCTTTTGGGCGCGAAAGCAACTCGACGCTGGTACCTTTCGCTGCAGAGATGGAACTAAGGCTTGGATTGAACCGGCTCGTTCGATTCGCCCCGTGGATCCTGTTTGTTGCCCGAAAGAAGTCGGCTTGAGTGAAAGGCAGAACGCCACGTGGTAAAGGAGGTCGCGGCGCATCTTCAGAGCTTCTGGTTCTTCAAATGCGCCGCGAATTTTTTCCTATTTTGGATCGGGAAAATGGTGAAGGTCAGTCTCCGGCCTCATCCTTGAAGCGCTGCGTTCCCACAGGAACGAAATCGACCCTACCAGATACTCTGCATCGTCGTGATGAAGTGTGTTATCAACCAAACGACTCCAATTAGCATTCCCGCAATCAGCGATTTCATCGAACGTCCCTCCGGTCATTACAGAGCATGCCGGCTAAAAAGCACGCGACGGGCCCATTGCGCGTTGAAGTAACTAATTGAAAATAAAAGACAGGCTATCCGAATTTATCTGGCTCTTTGGTGCCGGTCCAATAAGTTGATTGAACGCCTTAAAGAAACTTCAATCCGGACGAAGCAGAATCTTCAGGACGCCAGACTTGTCTGCACGCGCGAAAGCGTCTGAAGCCTTTGAAAGAGGCCATTCATTAGACACCATATCGGCGACGTTGATCGCACCCGAACGGAGCAGGTGGATCGCCGGTTCGAATCTCCCACAACGGGATCCCACAAGCGTGATTTCATTAACAACGACTGGCGCCGTGTCGACGGCGACACTACCGTGGACCGTCGACTTGATGAAAACCGTGCCTCGCGGACGGGCCATGCGCACTGCAGTCTGCAAACCACCGCGAGTCCCTGTCGCTTCGACGACGTATCCAAACTCCGCAACTGGAAGGTTATTGCGAACGAGTTCTGTGACGACGCCCTGCTTCTCTGCGATCCGGAGTTTTTCCCGGTGATGCCCGAATTGAAGCACGGAATATCCGGCAGCGTGCAATACCTGCGAAACGAGCAGGCCGAGTTTCCCATCACCCAGAACGGCAATGTTCTCGGACTTCGGAATGACAGCCTGGTCGAGGATTTCGCATGCCGCGGCAACCGGTTCGGTGAAAACAGCAATGGAGGTAGGAATGTCGTCAGGGACAACGTGCAGGTTGTGATCGGGTAACGTCAGGTATTCTCGAAACGCTCCAGCATGCCCAGCTATTCCGAGGACCTTTCGAGTGGGACAGTGCCGGCCCAGATTGCGTTTACACCATTGGCACTTGCCACATGCCAGATTGATCTCGCCGACGACTCTCCTACCAGGCAGACGACGGTCCTCAGAGGCCACAACTTCGCCGACGAACTCGTGTCCCGGAGTCCCGGAGAAATCGTAATAGCCGCGGAGCAATTCGAGGTCGGTATTGCAAATGCCGCCACACAGAAGCCGGATCAGCGAGTAACCTGCGGGACGGCGGGGTTTGGGCACGCGGATAATGGAGGTGCGCCGTTTTTCAATGTGAACTGCGATCATCCGACTTAGCGTATCATTTCCAGGCTGCTGCGTTCATTGTCGGAGGTTTTGCGCCTGCTCATGTTCGCTCTCGATGATTTCGGAGGAGTCCTTGAATGAAAGCGATCCGTGTCCATCAATTTGGCGGTCCCGAGAACATGTATATCGAAGACGTCGACGATCCCAGTCCTGGGCCGCGGCAGGTTGTGATTGCCGTCAAGGCGGCGGGAATCAATCCGATCGATACATACATCCGGTCTGGCAGCTATGCAAAGAAGAAGCCGGCTCTCCCGTACACCCCGGGATTCGATGCGGCGGGGGTCGTGGAATTTATTGGAACGGACGTGCGGCGCTGCAAGCCGGGCGACCGCGTATATATCAACGGCAATGTTACGGGGGCGTACGCGGAAAAAACACTGTGTGAACAGGACTCTGTTTTCCCACTTCCCGATCATCTGAGTTTCGCGCAGGGCTCCGGAATATGGGTTCCCTATGCCACCGCGCATCAGGCTATTTTTCATGTTGCCCGGGCACGCGCGGGGGAGACGCTGCTGGTTCGCGGCGCCAGCGGAGGTGTGGGTACCGCATGTGTCCAGACGGCGCGTGCGTTGGGATTGCGCGTCATCGGAACAGCGGGTTCAGATAAAGGCAGATTGATGCTGAGGGAGTTGGGTGTCCACGCGGCTCTGGATCACCACGCCTCGGACCTCACCACCCAGGTGTTGAATGCCACCGAAGGACGAGGACCCGAAATCATCATCGAGATGCTCGCCAATGCGAGTCTTTCGAGGGATCTTGGGATGATCGCTCATCGCGGCCGCATCGTGATAATCGGCAATCGAGGCACGATCGAAATCAATCCACGAGATGCGATGAACAGGGATGCCGCCATCCTCGGCATGCTACTGTTGAATGCGACACCCGATGAGATTTCACGGATCAGCGCGGGCCTTGCCGCGGGACTTGAAAACAAGACTCTGAATCCCATCGTCGGAAAAACCTTCCCTCTGAATCAGGCGTCACACGCTCACGAGATCGTTCTGGCTCCAGGCGCACTTGGAAAAATTGCACTGATTCCCTAATTTCAAAGGAGACTTTCAATGGATATGCATCAGGCGTTCCTGCAGGAACTTGAAATGGAAATGATCAACACGCGCAAGACTCTGGAGCGTGTACCGGAGAAAATGGATTGGGCTCCTCATCCAAAATCCATGACGATCGGACGGCTTGCTCAGCATCTGGCCGAGATCCCCGACTGGGTTGCCAAGACGATTGATCTGGACGAACTGGACCTGGCACCTGTTGGGGCTCCCTCGTACAATCCTCAACCGGCCAAAACGCCAAAAGAAGTGTTGGACCTGTTTGATCGCAATCTTGCCGCGGCCAAGACGTCTCTTTCAGGAACAAGCGACGCGCATCTCATGAAACCGTGGAGTCTACTGATGGGCGGCAAGACCCTGATGACGCTTCCTCGTTCGGTGGTTCTGCGAAATTTCGTGCTCAATCATAACGTGCATCATCGCGCCCAAATGGGGGTCTATCTGCGTTTGAACGATATTCCAGTGCCTTCGGTTTACGGTCCGTCGGCGGATGAGGGAAGGATGTAATTAAGGGACCGGGGAATCGGGAACAGCACGACCAGTTCCCGATTCCCCGGACACAGACGGTAAGCGATTGCGTTGGAAGGGGCCAGACCGGCTTAGCCGGCGCGGAACACCCGAACTTCGACTTTCCGATTCTGCTCACGTTCGGCTTTGGTCTTGCTTGAGCCAACCGGACCAACGCCAAGGATGGACATCCGGATCAGCGCGACTCCCTTGCTGACGAGATATCGTTGCACGGCCAGAGCACGCGCCTGGCTGAGCGCCGTGTTGGCTTCCAAACCGCCTTCGGCCGACGCGAAGCCCTGAATCTCCACCTGATAACCGGATGCCATACTTGCGATGGGACCGGCGACGCCATCAAGTGTCGTCTTGGCATCGTTACTAAGGGTTGAAGAGTTCACTTTAAACAATATGGTCTGTATCGGACCTGGATTGTAATGATCGATTGCAGAGACCTTGGCATCAACAGCAGCAATGCGAGTATTGGCGGTCGTCACACCCTGATTCGCCGTCGCCGCAGCCGTATTCGCCTGAGTGGCTGTTGTCTGTGCCGTACCCGCAGCTGTATTCGCCTGGTTGGCGGTAGTCTGCGCCGCCCCAGCAGCAGTCTGAGCCGCAGTGGCAGCGGTTGTGGCAGCGGCGATGCCCTGGGTCGCGCGCCGATCCACAGCGTCGATACGCTCGCCGTTATCCTTTATGGCGGCAGTGTTTTCGGTAACTCTCTTGTCAATCGGCGCAACCTTGTCGTCCACCGTCTTGACCACAAAACTCTTTTTCGCGCATCCGGTCAGGATCATGGAAAGGGTTAACGCTGAAATCGCTGCAACTTTAATCTGACTTTTCAAACTGAACATGTCTGTCTCCCTTGTTGACTTTGAACTCGTTAGCGCCACCATTCTACTGGTTACTCGCTAATACTTCCAAGCAAGTTTCGTCGCATTAGAAATTCTGCTGATCTTCCGGCGAGCTTTCGCCACCGCTTAATAGTTAAGGAACTGGCGGGGGCGGGAACATATCCGAGGCGAATTACCGGCCGCGATTGACGGCCTTCTTGAGTTCCAATCCAGCAACGAATTTCGTTACTTTCTTGGCAGGGATCTTGAGTGGTGCACCGGTCTGTGGGTTACGTCCAGTACGTGCCTTGCGGGAGCTGACTGAGAAGGTACCGAAGCCAACCAGCGTCACCTTGCCGCTCTTCTTCAGAGTCAACGTGACTCCATCAATTGCGGAATTCAAGGCGTTGCCGGCCTGGACTTTCGAAATTTTAGCGTCCTTCGCAATCTTGTCAATCAACTCACTCTTGTTCATGTAATCTCTCCTGGAAATTTCTTAATAAATTCGTTCAACTCGACTGCGTTTTATACGCCCCGATTGTTGCCGAGTCAAGCTTCTGTTTTGTAGCGGATGCTTGGAAACACACGGCTGGCGCGGGATTGAAGCTAATGGCCCAACATGAAGTTTCTTGACAAACTTCGCCTACATGATGTGGCGTCCACCATCGACATGAATGATTTCTCCGGTGATGTAATCGTTCTCAATGAGAAATACAACAGCATTCACCACGTCCGAAGGATGGCCCGCACGCTTCAACAAGGTTCGTTCGATTGCAGTTCGCTTCTGTTCCTCGGTGTAATGATCGGGAAACAGGACGGGACCCGGCGCAATCCCATTGACCTGGATTTCCGGAGCATACGCTTTTGCCAGCCCCCGATTCACTGCAATCAACGCCGCCTTCGACACGCTGTAGGCAAAGTATCCAGGCCAGATCATTTCTCCAGCGACGTCGACGATGTTGATGATCTTTCCGTTTCCGCGTTTCATCATCATCTGCGCGGCAGCCTGCGCCACGAAAAATGGAGCCCGCGCGTTGGAGTTCAACTGCTCGTCCCATAACTCCGCAGACGTATCTTCGGCAGTGCTGGTGTGAAATGTCGAAGCACTGTTCACAAGGATATCGAGCCCGCCGAACTGCTGATCCAGTTTCCGAAACATGTCCTCGATTGCCGGCACTTCTGAAAGATCCGCTTGAAACAAAGATCCGGAACCACCATCGTCCTGAATTAGCCGCAGTGTTTCAGTTGCTTCCTGGCCACTGCTTCGAAAATGAATTGCAACGCGCGCTCCTCGCTTCGCCAGCTCCGTCGCGGTGAGACGTCCAATCCGTTTTGCGGAACCCGTGATTAATGCTACCTTGCCGCTGATGTTCATAGTGGGGCGCAATTATAGCGGAGGGCAAAAATGAAAGTCGGACAGAAAGCACCGGATTTCAGCGTGGTGGATGATTCCGGAAATAAGGTGAAACTTTCGGATTTCAAGGGCAAGAAGGTGGTCCTTTACTTTTATCCCAAGGACGATACGCCAGGTTGTACGAAGGAAGCATGTAACTTCAGAGACGGAATTGCGGAGATTCGAAAGAAAGGAGCCGTCGTGCTTGGCGTCAGCGCCGATTCGGCCGAGTCCCACAAAAAATTTAAAACGAAATTCGATCTGAATTTCCCACTGCTGGCGGATACCGAAAAGAAGATCATCGAAGACTACGATGTGTGGAAGGAAAAGTCCATGTACGGACGGAAATACATGGGGATTGAGAGAACGACCTATGTGATCGGCAAGGATGGCAGGATTTCACACATCTTTCCAAAGGTGAAAGTCGGCGAACACTACGCCGAGGTGCTCAATGCCCTGGAATAGGCTCCTGCCCGGCGACTAAGTCCCTTCTTTAATGCAATGAAGTCCAGCGGCCCAGCTTTCGATTGAATTGGATTATCGGCTCTATCGACCTGCAGGCGGCTGTTGTCCTGGCTGTTGCTGCCCTGGCTGCTGCTGCCCAGGTTGCTGCCCTTGCTGCTGCTGTTGTCCGGGCGGGCGTTGCTGCTGACCATTCTGCCCGGTTTGGCGTTGTTGAAGTTGCGCAATGAATTCCCAGTTACTGTATTGCTCCTGGGTGTTGTAAACCATGACACCGGGCCCCTTGGATGCGGATCCAACTCCCACTATTCCCGTAAGCGGAGTCGCCTGCTGCTGAGGTTGAGCGGCCTGAGCGCCTGTCGCGGGAACTGCTCCCGAGTTCGCAGGACGCTGGCCGTTCGCTCCTGTTCCCCCGCCAACCCCCGCACCACCGGTACCGAGTCCTGTTCCACCTGTACCGACTCCGGCTCCGCCGGTGCCAAGCCCGTTTCCGCCGGCTGCGCCAACGCCGGCACCAGGACCGGCTGAAAATGGATTGGTCGTGCCGAGACTTCCAATGGTGCTGCCACTGCCCTTCGCCGCCGTCGCTGGCTGCGCCGTGTTCCGCACCGATGTCGTGGTGGGAACATTTGCCATGGTTGGATATACATTGGATCCCGTGAGGGTTCCGTCGGCATTCAGGATAATGACTCGCCATGGCTCGCCCGATATCGGATCCGCGTACGCCTTCCGCAGAAACCGCGTTCCGTTGCTGCTCAGCAAATCATCGACGCTGGTCGGTAGAAGGTTCAGCGTCCTTTGATACTTTTGTATCGCACGCGTGTATTCTTCGCCCCGAAATATCAATTCCTTTTCCTGCTCGCGCTTTGCTTCCATCACGTAGCTCGGAACGGAGATGGTCAGAAGAATAGAAGCGGCTGTCAGGAAGATCACAAGAGCTGCCATGGAGAACCCTGCGTCACGTCTCACTGTGTTTTCCTCGTGTAGGTCTGACGTCGGTTCTGTTCGACATCTTCAATTTCCAGAGTGTTATCTTTGATCCAATTGATGCGATATCGCCCAAGAATGTACTCCCCTTCGGTTACGTTGAAGCGATTCGTCGTGCCATCACTGATGGATACCCTTACTTTGCCCGGTTGGGCGACAATCCCGATTGCATCATAAGTGAAAGTGGACAGTGCACTGAACGGTTGCGACGGAGTCGCAGGACGCGGTGGCGCCGGGTTCGTTACGACCGGCGGGACGTATGCCACCGGTGGCGGAGCAGGTGGCTTCGGCGGCGGTGGCGGCACGTAATATTGAAATACGTTCCTCCGGCCGACGGCACTCTTATCCAGTTTGTCGCCGAGCAGGTCCAGACGAATCTGTGCATTTCCCGCGTTCGGAAGAACCGCGGCGCGCACAGCCTTTGCCGCAGGACTCGCCGTGACACCCGTCGACGGTGTCCGGTTGGTCATATATGTATAAGTACCAACCGCTGCCAGCACCACCACCAGTGCCATCAGCGTCTGCAACTGTTTTTTCTTCTCGGCTATCATTTATAAAAGAAAGTCTCCAGATCAAGAGACAACGAAACTGACCCCGCGGATTTCGTGTCCCGCCCCTCGTCTTCGCCGGATTTCACATCGATGGACTTGATCAAAAAGAACGTATCGGAAGTCTCCAGACTTTTGATGAAATTCACGGCGTTGGTGTACGTACCCTGAACCGGTATCTTTATCTTGACCGAATAAAGCCCATACTGTTTGATTTCATCCCTCGTGAAATCCACCACCGGTCTGCGAACTCCGGCCAGAACTGCCATTTGCTCCAGACGAGGCGACAGCTCGGCAAAACCCGGATCGAACTTTATGAAATGTGTATTGAAGAGACCAGCGCGATCCTGTTCAAATCTTTCAAGCTGGGCGCTGGTTCGCTCCAGTCTCTGGACCGTCAGCTTGGACGCGGCATTCTGACTCTTCAGTTGATCGATGGATCCCTGCAGGTTGAAATAGTCGGAACTGGCCGGGCGCAGCAAAATGAGATAGAACAGCAGATTGACGACGGCGATCACACCCAGAAAACCTGCAAAGAGGAGCTGACGCTTCTGCCGGCGATGCATCATTTTGAAACCCTCGCTGGCGTTGACAGCGCCGGTGGCGTTGTCGCCTCGGGCGCCGTCTTTTCCGGAAAATAGGTGACCGTCAGGTCGACGCCGACATCTCCGGCGCCGCCAGTCCCCTTGCTTTCTTCGCGCGACACGATGACATCCTGGAATACGGGAGACGCCTGAAGCCGTCGGATGAATTCACTTTCATCGGAAATGCTTCGGCAGACGATTTCCAGGTGAAGCGTGACTTTGTCCTTGAGTATCTCGGGAGTAACAGTAGACAAATGAACATTGTCTGGAATCACACCTTCCAGATTTGCAAAGACCGTCGTCCAGGAAAAGTGTTTGCGACTGATCAGATTGTTCAGGAAATCAATTTCGGCCAGCTTGTCCTTCGTGACCGGACGATCGAGGCGCGTGCCAAGGTCGTTCAATGTATTCGTCAGCGAACCTTTTTCCTCGCGGGCTGCTTTTTCCTTGTCACGAATTTCTTTCGCAAGACCCGAATAGTGTCGAAAAGAGTACACCTGCCATATCGTGACTCCAGAGATCACGACAAAGAACAGCAGCAGAGCGAGATTCGCCACACGATAGGCCGGAAACGGCCGCGTCGATAGATTTAGGTTAAATTCGCCCATACCACATCCACGGCGCCGAGCACCGGTTTGAAAATATCATCAATGGTCCCTGGTCCAAGTTTCTGAACCGGCAGATGAAGCCTGTCCTGCAATTCCGATATTTCGGGCCCCAGATCTTGGTCATAACCGCAAACCGTTACGCCAGTCAGTCCGCTTCCACCCAATTTGTCCTGGTAATACATCAGCGTCGGATAAATGGCATCGAACAACGGTGTTTCGGCAACCTTTCGATAAAACTCGGCCTGCCGGTTCCGGAAAATCGTTGTTGCGATGCAATCCGGGGCAATCTTCAGGAAAAGAACGTCGCCATCGGGAACCGCAAATAAATTGAGAGCTGCAAGAGTCGACGGAATTACAAATCCAGCTTCATATCCAACTTCTTCCATCAAAAGTTCGTACTCTTCAATTACCGATCTTGGCGACAAGGTCACCAGGAGATCCGTTCCCCTGTCTTCGCCATTAACCCGCGTCCCCACGATGGTGTATGCAATCTGGGCGGTGTCGATTTCGAATGGAACGGTCTTTTTTAGCTTCCAGCGGATGAATGCCGTGCGTTCGTCCTCGCTTTCGGGAAGAGTTTCCGTCGTGATGAAGGATATCCGCGCCGAATCGTCTGGAATGACAACGCCGATCTCATGTCCATGGAAACCCGTTTCTCTCATCAACTCTTTGAGGAACTCCAGGATCGTGCCGTGATCGACAATATTCTTCTCCAGAAGAGAGCCGATGACGGCATTCTCGGAAAGAGTCGAGATACCCTTGGCCGTGATCTTCTTGCGCGAGGAGTTCACGCCGGCCGCGATCAAGTGCCGCGAGGTGAATTCGCATGCCCACAGGGGACGCTGAGGACGAAACAGCTGTGTGACCGGCTCAAGAACGTTCTTAGTCAATGAATGTCGCCTTATTGATTTCCTTCAAAGTCGTTTCGCCCGCGAATACCTTGTTCATGGCCGATTGGCGGAGAGAACTCATGCCTTCTTCCCGTGCGGCGCGTTTTATCTCCGACGTTGGCCGGCGGGCAATGAGCATGTCGCGAATGCTGTCCGAGAGATCCAGCAATTCGTGAATGGCGGTTCGACCGCGAAAACCTGTGCCGTTGCATTCCAGACAACCTTCGCCCTGGAAAAAATCATAGTTCTCGTACTTGTCCGGATCGAGGCCCGATTCCTTCAAATACTCTCGCGTGTGACGAATGGGCCTGCGGCAGCTGGGACAGATCATGCGAACCAGTCTCTGGGCAAGAATGCAGTTCAAGGCGGACACGAAATTATACGGATCCACACCCATGTTCAGAAAGCGGCCAAGCACATCCACCACATTTTTGGCGTGAACCGTCGTGAATACCAGATGGCCGGTGAGCGCCGACTGGATCGCGATTTGAGCGGTTTCGACGTCGCGGATTTCCCCGACCATGATCTTGTCCGGGTCGTGTCGCAGAATTGAACGCAATCCTCGCGCGAATGTCAGCCCCTTCTTCTCGTTCACCGGAATCTGCGTAATTCCCTTGAGCTGATATTCGACGGGGTCTTCAATGGTGATGATCTTGTCTTCCTCGTTCTTGATCTCCATGATGGCGCCGTACAAGGTTGTCGTCTTGCCGCTTCCAGTTGGGCCCGTGACCAGGACCATGCCGTATGGTTCGGAAATGTACTTTCTAAACTTCTTGATATCCGCTTCGGCAAAGCCAACAACGTCCAGACTGAGATTCTTGAATTTCTCGCTGATCGTTTCCTTATCGAGAATACGAATGACCGAGTCCTCGCCATGAATCGACGGCATTATCGACACGCGGAAGTCGATATTACGCCCTTTGTATCGAGTCTTGAAACGCCCGTCCTGCGGAATACGGCGCTCCGAAATGTCGAGTTCCGACATGATCTTGATGCGCGAAATGATGGTGGAGTGATGCTCTTTTGCAATTGGAGCCATGGCTTCGGTCAGGCATCCGTCGATGCGATACTTCACGCCCACTTCTGTATCGCGGGTTTCAATGTGAATATCGCTGGCACGGCGTTCCAGCGCGGTGAAGATAACGGTATCGACTAGTCGGATGATCGGACTCGATTCATCCTGGGTCAGTTTCTCGATGGTGATGGTTTCATCGCCACTCTCATTTTCCCGAATGATCTGCAGCTTGAATCCTTCAGTAGCTTCTTCCAGCATGCGCTGAGAGGATTCCGACTTCTTCAGTAGATCCTGAATCTCGGACAGCGGTGCAACCTTGATCTTCAGCGGGCGCGCAAGCAACGCCGACATTTCATCGATTGCCACGAGATCACTGGGGTCGGCCATCGCCACGACAAGACATCCATCCTCTTCACGAAGCGGGACGCAGTTGTAGCGGAACATCAGATCCACCTGGATGGATTTGAATAACTCCAGATCCAGATGCATGCCCTTGAGTTCCACGAACTCGCAGCGATATCGCTCCGCGAGTTGCCGTGCAGTGGGTCGATCGTCGGTCAGAATCAGTTCTTTCATTTTTGCGCCTTCATTTCTGCATCATTTCTGCATCTGGGACCCGAGGCTGAAAATTGGGAGATAGAGCGAAATTAGAATGAGAGCTACAAATATGGCTACAAAAATCAGGATGACAGGTTCCACCACGCTTAAGAGCGCAGCGGAGCGGTTGTTGACATCCTCATCGTAGTAATCGGCCACATGGATCAACATATCCGGCAGCGATCCGGTCTGTTCGCCAACGCGAATCATTTCTATAGCAAGGTCCGGAAAGTGTCCCGTCTTCTCCAGGCTATCTGAGAGCGGTTTGCCATCCTGAACGTCGATGACGGCGCTTCGAATGGCTTCGGAAATGACGGTATTGTCCGAAGCATCCCGCACCACCTGCAGCGTCGTCAGCAGTGGCGTTCCGCCGGTGAGAAGCGTGGCGATCGTTCTGGAAAGCTGCGCCATCGAAAACATCGTCCACAGATGCCCGACAACCGGGGCTTTTAACTTCAACCGGTCCAGCCATAATCGTCCGGCCGTCGTGCCGATCCATAGTTTCAATGCCAGTGCAGACCCCAGCAACACCGGGAGTATAAAGATCAGGTTCGCCTTCAGAGTAGTCGAAATATAGATCAGAATCCGTGTCGGGCGGGGAAGTTCGGTGCCAAGTCCCTTGTAGAGTTCCGCAAACTGCGGAATGACGTAGGTGAGAATCACTGTCACCATGACAATGCAGAGAACCACCAGAAACGCGGGATAGATGAGCGATGTCAGGAATCGTTTCTTTACGGCAAGAACCGTCTTTTGATAGCCGGTATACCGCGTGATGACTTCAGCTAAGTCGCCGCTTCGCTCACCGGCGTAAATGGACGCGGTATAGACCGTCGGGAAAACCATTTGAGCCTTCAGCGCGTCCGACAGCATCGCGCCGGAATGCACGCGGTCGCGAACGTCAATGATATGCCGTTTCAGAATTGGATTCTTGATCTGGGCTTTCAGCAGGTCCAGCGCGCGGAGAATGGGCAATCCCGCTTTTATCAGGGAAACGAACTGCTGATTGAAGACGATAAAGTTGTCCGGATTAATTGGCTTTTGTCGATCGCGCTTGTTGAATAGCGAGACGCCACGAGTCTTGACGGAAATGGGAAGCATCCCCTGTTCCTGAAGATGGTGCCGAACTTCATCCTCAGTCTGCCCGATCTGAACAGTTTCGAGAACTTCACCGGAAGGCTTCGCGTATTTGACGACATATTCCATAACGCGCTATCGAATGGATCCCTGGACGACCCGTATGCCCTGAGGCGGCGTAAATTCAAACGTCGAGGCGGGGATGTTGCGGTTGATTTCGATCTCCAAAAAAGCGAAATCGGTACTCGACTTGTCGGTATTGAGAATCGTCATGCGGTCTATGAGATTCGTACGTGGATTGACTTCTATTTCAATTCTCTCAATGTCCTGGCTCTTCCGGTTTGGCGTCAACCGAAGGACCTGGTCGCCTTCAAACATTGGTTTAACATTCAAAAACCTAACCTCTTTGAACTCCTTTCGGAGACCGGAACGGCCGAGCAGGAACATAATGGGAAATTGCTCGACCATGGAATCCTTGACCACATCCTGGGTAACCTGACGGTTGGCAGGAACATAGGTAAAGAGAGTCTTTCCGTTTGAAATGAAGTGTTTCTCTTCTGGCTTCTGGTAATCCACCCTCATCTTCTTATCTCTCGTCAGATATAGAAGACCCTCGTCCTGCTGGCTTTGGTTCACGGGATTCTTGGAAATTTGAATAAATTTTGCCTGGAAGTCCTTCATGGAGGCAAAAGCCTTGTCGACCCCGTCGATCAGCGTATTCAGGTCCTTTACAGGAGCCACGGCCTGTGGGACAGGCTTTAGGAGGGGGTGAGGGGCACTCGTGAGTGCCAGAATCAAAGCGAAGAGTGATTTCATCCTCCGCTGAGATTAAGGCAAGAGACACTCCGGAACAATTGGGAAGTTTGAATCGGTTTACTGCTGGACCGGTTGCCCAGCCAGCCCGGTCGGAGCTCGAGACGTCACGGAAGAGAATCGGATCACATAGTCCGGAGCGGTCGAGTAGTCGTATCGGCCTTCATTTGCAGAAATAGCCGTTGCATAAACGGTGAAGTTGCGAAAGTTAGCGGCAATATCAAACGTGTAGTTGTATCCCGAGATCGTTCCGTTAAAACGCGAATCGATCAAAGCCGCCCCAATCAAATCGGTCATGGTGCCGTAGGTTCCGCCGCTGGCGGTTGTATAAGAAATCTGGGCAGTGTTCAGGGTCTTTAGATTCGCCACCGCGGACGTTTCATGTGCGACCTGACGGGAACGCAGCAGACTCGGTATCGCAATTGTCGCGATGATCAGGATGATGGCAACGACAATCAAGAGCTCTAACAGTGAAAATCCTTTTTCCTTGTTCACGTCACTCCCTCCTGGAATGAATCTTCTTCTTTTGGAAGGAAAGGAGGCCGATGCCTCCCGCCTTGCCATCCCAGCCTGCCCGGGCAGACGCGCCCGGGCATCGGACTGGGATTAATATTACTGACTGACCGGTGTTCCAGCCGCACCCGTCGGGGCCAGGGTGCTCTGCGTCGAGTACCGAACCGTACCGTCGGGCGTGATGTAGTAGCCATAACGTCCGTCGTTGGCGGATGCGGGGTTCGCGTTAATGGTGAAATCGCGAAATGTCGTATCCAGGTTGATCGCGAAGTTATAACCAGACACAGGGCCCGGAACGAAGTTCGGCGCAATCAGGGTGTTGTTGATCAGGTCCTGCATCGTTCCGAACTGCCCGGCAGCCGTCGAGAGGTAAGTCACCTCAGCGGTGTTGAGAGTGCGAAGCGTCGCCACCGCGGCAGCTTCGTGAGCAGCCTGGCGCGACCGCAGCAAGCTTGGGATCGCAATCGTCGCGATAATCAAAATGATTGCCACCACGATCAAGAGTTCCAGAAGCGAAAATCCTTTATTCGTCTTGTTCATTTTTCCTCCGTATTCGAAATCCGTTGAATTTTTAAGTCAGCTTCGAGCCGGTCAAAGACCGAGAGATCTTCTGCGCCGTTCGTGCCAGCCAGCATCTTCTCCGGTCCGTACTCTTGCAATCGGGTGGCCAGAAACCAAAGCACAGAATCCAATCGCATTAACTTCAAGTCCATCGAAAGACGTAACAAAAATTGTCATAACTTCTGACACAAAAGGGCAGACGATTAGGCATTGCAGGTGAGAGCGTCACTGGTGCTAGAGTTTCCTCATGTTCAAGCGGTGGGGAATAGAAAGCAGTCTTGATGGCGTCATATTTCTTTCGTTGATCCTGCTGGTAGCCATTACACCTCTGGGGGGTGAAGCCACCGATCCCATCGTTCTGGGTCTCTATAGAACGCTATTAATCCTGGTTGTCCTTGTTTCGACGATACGCACCCGTCAATACAATCTTCCGCAGGTTTGCTACCTTTTTCTTGGGACCGCATCAATCGTCTTCATCGCAATGTACTCATCCGTTGTTCTGCGTTCCGGCAGCCATTTCGAAGGTACCTATGTTTTTTACCAGAATGCCCTGTTCTTCGCGGCCTTCGTCAGCCTGGCCAGCTTCACTCGGACACGGAATTCACAATGGAGGAGCGCTGTTCTGGGGTTTGTCGTTCTTATCGGCCTGCTGCATCTGGCAGCGGCATGGGTTCTGAACTGGACCGGTGACCCAGGGCCGTTGATTGGCACTTTTGTAAATCAGAACTACTTCGCGTCGTATCTTCTTGTAGGATTTTCGGTCTGTGTTGCGGCAGCGCTGTCCTCGAGTCCAATGTCCGTTCGGATCATCTCAGCCAGCGCAGGATTGATTCTATTGGTGGGCATCGGCCAGACCGCCTCGCGCGGCGCTTTCCTATCGGTGCTTGCGCTGCTCGCTGTTGCCTTCTACAGAAATGCAAAGCGTCACAGAATTGCGCTTTGGCGCATTGCTCTCGTCGCGATTCTGCTGATAGTCATCACTGCGGCAGCTAACCCGTCGCTGATTCAAAAATTTTCCGACCGCGGAGAACGCAACCCCTATAACTATGAGCGGGTACAAATATGGATGAAGTCGCTCTCCATGATCGCAAGCTATCCCGCACTGGGCGTTGGCGTCGGACGGTTCATGTACATTTCAAAGCTCTTTACTCCAGCAGTGGACGGCACGATTGGGCGTTATCAAAAATGGGCGAATATCGCGCACTCCGAATACCTTCAGTACACAGCAGAGCTCGGCATACCCATTGCGATGCTGATGCTCTTGATTGGCGGCTATCTGTTTTCGCTGGCCTGGAAGCGGGCCAACTCTATCTCTTCGGATTCCAGAATTGCGCAGGAGGCGGCTCTGCTTGTCGCGGTCGGGCTCGGAACTCATGCGCTGGTCGACAATAACTGGACGGTGCCGGTCGTTGCCGCAGGGCTCGCGGTCATCAGTCTGGCAGACATACTTCCCTACCGTCCCTGGCCGCTTCTAATCGAATGGACTCCCGTCAAGAAGGCGGCACTGGTGCTATTCGTTGCCGCAGTCTTCGTCCAAGCCGTTACGATTCCGTTTCTTGGTCTCTACTCTAATGAAATGGGACATCAGGCTTATATTGCCGGAGATCTTCAACGCGCCGAGGAAATGCATCGGCTCGGCCTCGGATTCGTGCCCGACCACCCGGTCATGCTCGACAATCTCGGTCTCGTCTATCTCGACATGTTTAACAGCAACCATAGAACGGAGTACCTTGATCGCGCGGAATCACGGTTCATGGATTCCCTGGCAGCGAACCCCAGCTTTGACCGCTCTGCCGGACATCTGGAAAACGTCCTTTTCCGGAGGTTGACCGGCGACGCAGTGAGAGATAAACCCGTGCATCGCCTGATCGTCTCCACGGATCGGAAGCGGATTCAGCACACTCCATTTAATCCGTTTATCCGGAAGAATCTTGCCGAGGCGCTTTATAACCTGGGCGAGAAACAACAGGCTATTGAAGAGTTGCTCAAAGCTGTAGAACTTGAACCAAATTATGTAACTGCATATCAGCAGCTCGGACAATGGTTGGACGGAGCAGGCCGTCCCGCCGAGGCTGCGGAGTACCGGAGGAAAGCCAACGACATTGTCACGCACTACAAGAATCATGCTACCGACACCGTCGACGATACCTATGACGCGATATTGCTGGGGCGTCCATTCTCCATCGCAGGAAAGCAATGAAATCCAAACCAATCGTTAATGGGCTTGCCTTGGCTTCGCTGTTTTTCGCGATACTGCTGCCTCCGGAGGCCTATTCGGACGGCAAGCTGGTGGTGTTGCTGTGTGCCACATTCGCCTTCTTCATCAGCGTGACTGAAAGCCGTGTGGATCGTCGCTATCTCAAAACGGGGCTGGCGGTATTCGCGATCCTCATCGCACACACAATGCTGTTTTCTGTGGATACCTATCGCTCGTTTGAACTGATCGCGACTTTGTGGACTTACTATTGTCTCGGAGGATTCTTTCTTTATGCTGGATTCGACCCGATAACGCCTCTGTCCGTTTCGATGGTTAGCTTGTCCGTCATCGTTTCCAGTTACGGCCTGTATCAATACCTGTTTGGCTTTGACCAGCTGACGGCTTTGATTTCCAGCTCCGGCAATGATGCGACCATTACCGCGCCATTGCTCGGGCGAGTCGCCTCGCATCGCATTTTCTCCACGTTTGCATTGCCCGGAACCCTCTGGGGCTTTCTCGTTATGGCAATCCCCTTTCATGCTGCGCTTTGGGACCGCACCCGACAGCACGGGAAACAAAGACTTCTCGTGAGGGTTGTCATCTCGATAAGCATGGTTTTACTTCTTATTGCGGGACTTCTCACGCGTTCCTTTGGATTTCTTGCCGGACTGTTGGTACTGACTCTGGTTTGGCTGGTCGTTCATCATCAGCGCAGGCTGTGGAATAAGGTAACAGTCGTCATGATGTTTCTGATCGCAGGTGGAGCTCTCACTTACGTACTCCGGCGAGGAGTGATAGAAGGAGCCAATCCGGTCATGCTTCGTTTTGGAAACTGGATATCGGCATGGTCCATCTTCTCCATGCATCCGCTGGGAACGGGTTTGAACACGTTTGGTTTAATGTATCCGCGCTACATGTTGAGCGGAGCCAATGAAACACAGTTTGCTCACAACACGATCCTTCAACTGTTGTCGGAACTGGGCTATGTTGCGATTGCTGCGGGAGTCCTTCTCCTGCTGCTTGCTGTCAAATATTGGTCGGGTGCCGCAAAAACTCGAATCACGGGACGTGAATGCGTCGTAATCGCGCTTGCCGTCTGGTGTTTCCACAACTTCATCGATATTGACTTTTATTTCGGCAGTGTGGGAACCGTGGGCGCCATTCTGATCGGGGTGGTCTTTCGAAATTCCGAATCCACCGTGAAGCCTCCCGGCAAACCGCTGATGGCCGGGGTTGGTATTTTCGCAACCGTCGCAGTGGTATTTTCCGGACTTGTCATGTTCTCCACGGAACTTCAGAACCGGGCCAAGGGAGAATATGAATCTTTCAAGCCGCAAGTGGCCATCGAGACGCTGATGCAGGCCCGGAAGTTCATGCCATTTAATTCCAGCCTCTACCTGGACGCCGGACAGATTCAACTCGAGCTCTCCCAGAAGCGCCGTGATTCCCAATATTTGTCAGCAGCCATGGAATCGTTTCGGCGGTCCATCGAACTGAGCCCGCACAAGGTGGATTCGCGTATCGGCCTCGGGCTGTGCCTGTCGGCAAGCCGCGACGTCGCAGGCGGCTTGAAGGAAATCCGAGACGCTCAGAAACTCTATCCCGACAACACCTATGTCCAGACCATCGTTCATCTCATGGAAAAGAACCTGAACGCGACTCCGTAACGACGAGCCAATTCCGCCTTTCGGTCGTATAACCGACTAATTTTTCCACTTTTTCGCGACAATGGTTTCCAATGACCGGTGTCCCTGCAATTTCCGCTTCCCTGCGCGCCTGGCTGCAGATTCATTTCTGCGTCCTGTTGTGGGGATTCACAGCAATTCTGGGAAAAGCCATTACCCTGCCGGCGATGCCCCTGGTGTGGTGGCGGATGACACTGGTGACCGCAGCCCTGCTGGTAGTGCCGGGATTCTGGAAGGGCCTTGCGAATCTGTCGCTCCGTCAGACGGCAACCTTCACCGGAATTGGCGTCGTGGTTTCGCTTCATTGGCTCACGTTTTACGAAGCAATCAAATTGTCGAATGCGTCCGTAGCAGCAACGTGTATGGCGCTGGCTCCAGTATTGATCGCGGTCATTGAGCCGTTCATTGTCGGAAGCCGGTTCGAACCACGCGAACTGTTCTTCGGAATCGCCGTTGTTCCTGGAGTTGCGCTTGTCGTGGGCGGAACTCCGGCAGCAATGCGCACCGGAATTGCCATTGGCGTGATATCTGCATTCTTCGTGGCGGTTTTTGGATCGCTCAACAAGCGATTCATTCATCAGGGCGATGCTCTCTGCATTACAGGCCTTGAAATGGGAGCAGGCGCCGTTTTTCTCGGCGTGATATCCCCGCTGTTGCCGATTTCCGAACACGCCTTTGTGTTGCCGAGCCGCCACGACGCGATTCTCCTCGCGATTCTCGCATTGGGATGCACACTGCTGCCTTTTGCGTTGTCTCTGGTCGCATTGCGTCACCTGACGGCTTTCACGACCGCCCTGGCGGTGAACATGGAGCCTGTTTATGCGATCCTTCTGGCGATGATCTTCTTCAGCGAACAACGCGAGCTCGGCGGCTCGTTTTACCTGGGGGTTGCAATTGTATTCCTGATCGTGTTCAGCCATCCGCTCATCGGAGCACGGCCAGCGCAAACGTGAGGACCACAAAATTATTGCAGGCATGGGCAACCATCGGTGCAATGAGGGATCCCCGCCACTCGCGCAAAGCCGCAAGAACAATTGCGATAGAACCCAGAACCGGAACGGCTACCCACCCCTGAGGGTGAATGACTGCAAATATGAAGGCGACGATCAGTGCGGTGATCGCCCATCCCCATCGCCGGCGCAGATGATGAAACAGCGCACCACGAAACATCGTTTCTTCCATGAACGGAGCAAAGATGCTGACCAATGCGTACAGTCCCAATACATGCCAGATATCGCCCTGTAGAATATGGATGAGCGGATGTTCCGGAGAAATTCCGGTTCGTTTCACGAGCAGGTACGTTACGAGAAATCCCGCAACCATCACGACAATTCCTGCCAGATATCCTGCAATGCCTGCGCCGATTTCGCGGAACACGCCCCTGCCGGTGTGCCAGCCCAAAGCACGGCGCTGTGCCTCAGAGCTGGACCCAACCCGGAGCCAGACGAGCACCACTGGAACGATCAGCAACGCGAACCATTCCCACTGCAGGCTGACCAATCCGAAATATCGACGAAGCAGCCCAAAACCGAGGATAAACAAAACAAGGTAGATTGCGAATCCTTCAAGGTAGACCGTGCCGGCCGCAGGATCCGGAATATAAGCCCGTCCAAGCCTGCCTTTGCGCCAGAGGAAAACAGCTGCAATGAAAAAACCGAAGCCGCCAAGCAACAGCAGCAACATGGCGAGGCTGGCAAAACCCAGCATGACCGTGGCTCGAATGCCGCCGGCTTCAATCGATTTGCGCGGTTCTGTGCCTGGATTCACACCATACGAGAGGGCTAGACGTGCAAAATAATCGTGGCGATGAAGCAACAGATCTCGGCTGACCGAATCCAGAACCAGGGCATTGCTGGAGTAAATTTTGCGCAACGATGCGATGTCGTTGAGCTGTTCGGGAGAAACACGCGAACTCGATGAATGTTCGATGGCAGCGAGTTTTGCGAGTGCCTGATCCTTGCCGAGGATTTCTCCGGCGACCATGGCGATATGAAGTTTATCCGACGTCGTATGTGCGGTCTCTTCGAGTTGGGAAATCAGGAGCTGCTGATTCTCGATCAGTCTCGCTGTTTGAAGCTGTCCCGCAAGCGAGCCAAGAGATTTGATCCCGATAAGCTCTTCCGCTATCACCTGAATCCGTATGTCGTCGATGGTAACCGCGGCCTCGTCCGGCGTTGCAGTCGGATGCGAATTGCGATAGACAATGAAGCTCACGAGCACAACAATCACCAGCCACGCCAGTGGCGCGCGCCATCGCGTCATTACTTTCCCCTTCCGGCAAAATCGTACACAGAAAGCGCTGACAAAGACGGGAAAACCTGAGAACTGGAGGCGCGCTTTATGACCGCGCACAATTCTTCAGTGGGATTTGGTGTGGATGATAAAGCGTGCGCGGTCATAGACCGCGCCTACAGCGGCTTGAAATACGCCGGCAGGCCCGGCTTCGTTTCCAGCAGAATGCCCACGATGGCCGCGCGAATATCCGGCGTCAAACTGGAATATTTTCGCGACTTGTCTTTTCCGGAAAGAACGGCCCAGAGCTTCGCATAAACAGCATCCCTCGCTGCATCGGGAAGCCCGTCGAAGGCAGCGGAATAAATCATATAGCTGCAGGGATACCGCATGAGACGTTTTTCCAGATCCAGTTGACGGAGGCTGCGGCCGCGGCTGTCTCGAGGCCCGGTGGCCGCAAACTGCAGCGCGAATCCCGAAGTCGATTCGAACTTCCCGGGCATGGGCGCTTCGCCGATAAACAGCATGTAGTCGGCAAGGTCGGCTGCATCTGAAGTAATCAATCGTTCGGCATTCGCCTTGTCCTGGGGACTCTTCCCCATTTGATCGATCGCCACGCGTGTCTCCCAGCCCACGCGCGTGAGCAAATTGATCATTTTCATTTGATGATTGAGTACCAGCACCGCGGCGACATCACTGAAATGGGATGGATAACCTTCCAGATTGAATTTGCCATCGAGAGAGGCCAGTGGTTTTGGCAAACCGGAAGACCGGGCTGATCCGGCCTCCGGCGACAACATCAAGTTCCCCATGTGATGGGCGGAACCGGTTTTCCCCGTAATAAACCAGCCTCCCCAGCGCTCTTCAAACGGACTTCGCTGATCTGAAACGAATTCACCCAAATCGGTCAAGGTTTCTCCGCCGGTTCCCGTGGCGACGCTTCGAACCAGCATCCCCGGCACATCCAGCGTGTCGTGCCCTTCGTGGCACGAAAGACAGGAGTCGCTCCGAACGATCTGTGGGCGCTCGTCAGGACGCTGTGAGATCGCATAAAACACCACACCCTGGTGCGGATCCAGTGCGGCGATTTCCAGAAGCGGTGCGTCCGGAATGAAAGCGACCGAGACATCGTCCGAAAAGAAGATGGCCCGTGGATTCGACGGACTGATGTAATGGGACTGAAGGCTCGTCTTCGAAAAAACCACAGTCTGCGATTCGGCTGGCACATGCAGCGCTTCCATTACCGATCGCAGGTAACCACTTCGTCGTTCAAAAGGCAGGCTGACGGAACCTTCATCCACCTTGCGCTTTAACTCCGCCACGACATCGGTTGTCGGACTATCGGAATACGCAATGGACGGATGCCGGCGCGTTGAGAAGAAGGGACGTTCGGTCAGGTTTCCAACCGTTGGCAGATCCACCGCATTTTCATTCTGGATTTCTGGCGCCGGAACCAGAGTCTCGCCGAATAGCCCTTTTCGCGCTGCGGATTGACCGTGCGGCGCCTGAAGAAGACATAAAGTTACCAGACAGACCACGCGCAGATATTGAAGTGTATAACGACGCAGAAACATTGCCGAATTCTCTCACAGGAATTCCAGTGGCGTGGATGGAATTTCAGTAAGAGGGACGGTCCACAATGCGCAGAGTCTCTGTCGAGGACAAAAGCAGAAGAGACCGCGTCACACCCGGCCGGTTGGAGTTATCCATTTCCGACACTGGCACTACTCCCATGCTTATCGGATAGTAATTCCGAAAACCTTAAAAGTTATTTGACCCGTCGACGTCACCGCCCTAACTTCATCCACGGAGTTCTCCCCGGAAAGATCCGAGGATGGATTCATCCGACGCAAGTCGGAATTATAAAAAGTGCCACGTAACAAAATTATGGAGGGATCCATGGTGAGCAACGTAACAGGATGTTTTTCGCGGCCACATTCATTCCGCAGGATTGCGCAGTACGGTTTCGCGTTCTTTCTTATGTCCGGAATTGCGGTATTTCCCAATAGCGTTTATGCCCGGGACGACAAAAACAATATTCAACTGGGACCGAACGGACTTAATGCCTGCATTCAAAAAGACAATGGGCAAGTTCGAATTATAGGAACAACTGAAGACTGCAGGCGCACCGAAGAACGCGTTCAGTTGGCGATCGCTGGAGCGCCAGCGGCAATTAACGTGACGGGTCCGGCGGGGCCGATGGGTCCGATGGGCCCTGCTGGTCCGGTAGGTCCTATCGGACCGGCTGGTCCAATCGGACCGGCGGGGCCGGTGGGGCCGACGGGTGCGGCAGGTCCTCAAGGTCCAAAAGGTGACGCCGGTGCGACTGGTCCGGCCGGTCTAACAGGACCTGCAGGCCCAGTCGGACCCCAGGGAGTCGCTGGCGATACGGGGCCCATGGGCCCTCAAGGTCTGCAGGGAATTCCGGGAGAGGGTGCACAGGGACCCGCTGGACCGGAAGGGCCGCAGGGACCAAAGGGGGACCCGGCACTTCTCGCATTTGCAATCGTTACAGATCTTCCCAACGTTCAAGTCACCACCTCGCAACTGCAGAACACGTGGTACGCGCTCACAAATCGCGTTGTGTCCCTGAATAAGGTGACCGACAGCTCCAGGTTGAGAATTACCTATCAGGACACTCTGGGCGCCAGAACCTCGACCCTCAATGCGTGCCAGTGGCGGATCGTCATCGATGGCACAGTCGTGGCGACCTTTTCCGACGATGATGTTGAGATACCATCTTTTGGATGGCGGATTCACAATGGCGCTCATATGGCCTGGGCGTTGAGTGTTCCAGCTGGCACGCGCATCATCCGAGTGGACGGGCTACGAACAGCTAATGCAGCCGAATGTCTGTCCGGGTGGAATACCACGGGCAACTTCCTTAGCGTGGAGGAAATTCCATAGTTGATCGGATAGCAAACGCGATTCGACAACGTGCGCGCCATTGGTGATCGCCTCGTGAATTTGGGTTCACAGCGGGGGTGGGATTTCTCGCACATCAAGTACGGAATCTCACCCTTGTTCATTTTTTGGAGCTGTTCCTCCGGCATCCGCCGCTTCTCCAAACATTTTGGCCTGCCACCTGCACCCACCCTCGCGGGAGGCACGCGTGTACAGTTCACGGATAAGATCAGATAAGGATTCCCAGGTTACTGATAAATCGACACTAAGCTTTGAATTTGCCTGCGGCCTCGGGGAAGACAAATCGCGGTGTCGCCGACACCCAGGGTCAGAAAACCGACGCTTCCAAGGTCGAAACTAATGACGAATACCCGTTTGTTCAAGCTCTGTGCGAACACTCCGGTAGTCATCCTCGCCGGCGGAAAAGGGACACGGTTGCAGCCATACACCACCGTCCTTCCGAAGCCTCTGATGCCGGTTGGACAGTATCCCATTCTCGAAATACTTCTTCGGCAACTTTCCGAGCAAGGATTCCGAGATGTGACGCTCGCAGTGGGTCATCTGGCTGGTATCATTCAGGCCTATTTCAAGGAAGGGCGCGACTGGGGACTCGACATCACTTATTCCTACGAAGCAACTCCGCTGGGCACGGCAGGACCCATCGCCAAACTGCCCCTATCCGACCGCAGCATGCTCGTGCTCAATGGCGACCTTCTTACCACTGTTGATTTCGGCGCAATCGTCAGACGTCACTACGAGACCGGCGCGATGGCAACTATCGGTACAACGCGGCGGATTGAAACAGTTCAATTCGGCGTCATTGAATCCGAAGCCAGTGGACAAATCACCCACTATCGTGAAAAGCCCAATGTGGACTATCTCGTCAGCATGGGAATCTATGTGTTCGCTCCGCAGGTTCGAGAATTCATTCCGAATGGTGTGAAATTTGATTTTCCCGAGCTTGTGCAGCAATTACTCGCCAACAACAAACGCATCATTGGATACGAAACCACGTCCTACTGGAAGGACATTGGACGTCCCGATGACTACGAACAGGCAAACGTCGACTTTCCAGCAATGGAGAGTCACTTTATAAAACAACATGTGGATCGCAAGGCTGTCGGAACTCGATTTTGATCATACAGAGCTCGGCGGCGTCCTCGACGCCATCGACTCCGAATGGATAACTGCCGGTCCGCGAACGGCCGAGTTTGAAAAGTTATTCGCCAAGGTCTGCGGTACATCGGATGCCATCGCGGTCTCCAATGGCACTGCTGCGCTCTTTCTGTCTCTGAAGGCACTCGGTGTCGGAACTGGCGACGAAGTGCTGTGTCCTTCCCTGACCTTTGTTGCTACCGCGGCGGCTGTCGTACACTGCGGCGCAAAGCCGGTTCTCGTGGATGTCTGCAGTCTCGAAGACCCCACCATGGACCCTTTCGATGCAGAGCAGAAAATCACGGCAAAGACGAAGGCTATTCTTCCCATGCACTATGCCGGCATTCCCGCCAACATGCATGCGCTGGCCAGTCTTGCAAAGTCTCACGGACTATTGATCGTCGAAGACGCGGCGCACGCACCGGGCGCGCGCTATGACGGACGCCCATGCGGAAGCTGGAGCAATGCGGGTTGCTTCAGCTTCTTCGGAAATAAGAACATCACGACTGCTGAAGGTGGAATGATTACGACCTCGAATCCGGATCTCGCCGCACGTGTTCGACTGTTGCGCTCACACGGGATGACAGTCAATAGCTGGGACCGGGAAAATGGCCGCCCTGGACACTACGACGTGACGGAATTCGGATTCAATTTTCGCTTCGACGATATTCGCGCCGCTCTCGGTCTGGCGCAGTTGGCAAAACTCGAACGGATCAATACTCAAAGGAAGGAATTATCCAGACTCTACAATGTACTTCTATCCGAGTCTGAACCCGACCTGGTACTTCCCATGGCCTCGATTCCGCTGGATAAGGAACCCTCGTACCATCTGTATCCGGTCTTGTTCCCTACATCGGCAGAGCGTGATTCCATGGAAGAGCTGCTGCGCGAAGACGGCATCCAGACCAGCATCCACTACAAACCTGTACACCGTTTCAAGGCGTTCCGCGAGGTCGATCCAGGCATATCACTTCCCGTCACCGAACGCTTTGCAGAACGCGAACTTTCGCTGCCGCTGTATCCCTCAATGACTGAAAGCCACATCGAAACGATCGTGTCCGCCGTGAATCACTGTCGTTCGCGATCCGCTTCAAGAACACAAGTGAAAGTTACAGAGTGAAGCACCCCCGGTGCTTCCACCTGCCCGGATCCCTGAAACACAGTGGCATGTTCTTCTGGAAGAATTCGCGGTGAAAGTGGACAGATACTTTGAATGGAAGGATCTTCGGAAGGGCTTCAGAAATGATTGGTTGGAAGTGAGCGTCGCGTCCCGTCAGTCACGCATTTGACGGAAAGCCATATCGACATCGTTCTGTGTACCATGCTTCAATGACGGTCGCAGGCGGATTGAAATTTGGAGAGTCACTATAGATGAAAAAGGCCCTGATCACCGGTGTCACTGGCCAGGACGGTTCCTATCTGGCCGAGTTCTTGTTGGCCAAAGGTTACCAGGTTTATGGAATCATTCGCCGATCCAGCTCATTCAATACAGGTCGAATCGATCATATCTACGAGGACCAGCATGAGCCAAATCCCCACCTGCGGTTGGTGTATGGTGACCTCAATGATGCAAGCTCGCTGAATCGAATCATCCGGGATGTGGCACCCGATGAAATATACAATCTTGGCGCGCAAAGCCATGTTCGGGTCAGCTTCGATATTCCGGAATACACTGGGGAAGTCACGGCGCTCGGGGCGGTACGATTGCTGGAAGCGATTCGGGAAGCCGAAATCCAGACAAAGTTCTACCAGGCTTCGAGCAGCGAAATGTTCGGCAATGCACCGGCGCCCCAAAGCGAAACCACTCCCCTGATTCCTCGAAGTCCCTACGCTGCCGCTAAAGTTTATGCGCATTGGATGACGAGTACATACCGGGACGGCTACGGACTGTTTGCATGCAATGGAATTCTTTTCAATCACGAGTCACCGCGTCGCGGCGAGACTTTCGTGACACGAAAGATCACAAAGGCGGTCGCACGAATTCATGCCGGCCGACAGCAAAAGCTGTTTCTCGGGAATCTGGATGCACGTCGCGACTGGGGTTATGCCGGCGACTACGTGGAAGCCATGTGGCTGATGATGCAGCAGGACAAACCTGACGACTACGTCATCGCCACTGGAGAAACCCATTCCGTGCGGGACTTCCTCGATGAGGCCTTCGGACGACTGAACATGGACTGGAAGAAGCATGTCGAAATTGATCCGCGATACTATCGTCCCGCCGAAGTCGATCTGCTGCTTGGAGATGCTTCCAAGGCAAAAGACATACTGAACTGGAAACCGAAAGTCCGCTTCCGTGAGCTTGTCCACATGATGGTGGATTCCGATGTCAAAAATGAATTTCTGGTCCGATAGGCGAGTTCTCGTAACTGGCGGCTCTGGATTCCTCGGATCTCGCGTTGCTGCAAAACTTCGCGAATATGGCCCGGCTGAAATTTTTATTCCGCGGCGCGCAACCTGCAATCTGGTCGAGCAGGCCGAGGTTTCCCGCCTCTTCGACGAAACCCATCCCGACATTGTCATCCATCTTGCGGCGAATGTTGGCGGCATCGGGGCCAATCGCAAAAGTCCAGGTTCGTTCTTCTATGACAACCTGATGATGGGAGCGCAAATGATGGAATACGCTCGCAGGTTTCATGTCCGCAAATTTGTGGCGATTGGCACAATATGCTCCTATCCAAAATTCACACCGGTGCCGTTCAAGGAAGAAGATCTGTGGATCGGCTATCCGGAAGAAACCAACGCGCCATACGGTCTGGCAAAAAAGATGATGCTGGTACAGTCGCAAGCGTATCGGGTGCAGTATGGATTCAATTCCATTTTTCTGCTACCCGTGAATCTCTATGGACCTGGAGACAATTTCGACCTCGATTCCTCGCATGTCATTCCCGCAATCATTCGGAAATGCGTTGAAGCGGTACGGGACGGAAAATCCAGAATCGAATTGTGGGGTACGGGCTCTACGACGCGTGAGTTCCTGCATGTGGACGATGCGGCAGACGGAATTCTCCTCGCGGCCGAACAGTACAACGGTGGCGATCCAGTGAATCTGGGTTCGGGCATGGAAATCAGTATCAAGGACCTGGCGAATCAAATCGCCGAATATAGCGGCTTCCACGGCGAACTGGTCTGGGATTCGTCAAAACCCGACGGCCAGCCTCGACGATCTCTTGACATTTCGAAGGCCGAAAAGTTTTTTGGCTTTCGAGCGAAAGTTTCATTTAATGACGGTCTCAGGGACACCATCGAGTGGTTTAAACAGAACTTCGTCGACGGTTCCCATCCATAAGTTTAGCTATGCTGTGTTCTATGTTGTCTAGATGACAGCGTTACGATCCTGTGAACTCTTTCGAACGATACGAGCGGGGTTGCCGTAAGCAACAACGCCGTCTGGGATATCCCGCGTGACGAGCGAACCGGCACCGATAATGCAATCAGTACCGATTTTAATTCGCGGCAACACCGTCGCACCCACTCCAAGAAAGGAAAATCTTCCGACTCGTACGCAGCCGGCAAGCGTGACACCCGGAGCCATATGCACTCCATCTTCGATGTGACACTCGTGATCGACGCTGGCTGCAGTATTGACGATACAGGAACTGCCAAGTCTGGCCTCGGCGCCAACCACAGCACCGGCAAGGATCTGGGAGCCCTCTCCGAGAATCGCGGATTCCGCAACAAACGCGGCGGGGTGAACGACTGTAGCTGCCGGAACTCCCTGAGATTGCAAGTAACGTTGAATTTCGAATCGGTCCCGACCACGTTCGCCGCCTATTGCAACCAGACAACGGACTTTGGTATTTCCTCGATCCGCCATCCAGCGCACGAATCCATCCTTCGCATAGTAAAGCGGCACACCAGCAACGGGTGACGCAATATCATGGTTGTTGTCGAACAGCGCGACGAGTTTGTACCCTAGTTTTCCGCAAAATTCATAGAGAACCTTGGCGTGTCCGCTGGCTCCCCAGATAATGATTTCGTTCATATAGTTGTCCCTGAAATCCAGAAAGAGTGAACTAACTGCCGGACACGGGAAGACTGCGGCTATGACGCTGAGCTCGCTGTCGCATCACGAACTTTAACTGGGTCTTGAACGCGTTAAAGTTCAGCCGTAATACGCGAACGAATAATTTCAGTTTTTGCTGGAATTGAGCCTTACGAAAGATTTTAAACAGTTCGCGCGACATATCAAATATTGGGAATACCCAGCACACCAGCCGGGTACGGTATATCGTGAAAATATTTAAGCTGTTACTAACTCCCTTTTTACCTCGCTCAACATATCCACACTCCAATCTTTTAAACTTCCCTGCGACAAGCAAATTCGCCACGAGTGTCCAGTCGCCGCCCATATATCGACAGTCGGACATCTTCGTATCCTTTAAAGCTTCAGTCCTGAATAACGAGTACATTCGTCCATTCGCATGCCAAACCTCCAGGAATTTCAGGATCCTTTCATAGGGGTCAGACTGGTCGAGGCTTTGATCTCCCATATGGATGGGATCAAATTCACCACCTTCGAAGCGAACCGGACAAGTAGAGGCGACAAAGTCCGGGTTGACTTCGAGATACTCGACATTTCTTTCAAGAAATTCACGGGATCGCACGTCATCTGCCGCAGCCCACATGAAGTACTTCGAGTCGGCCTCGGCGAGAACGAAGTCGAAGTTTGCCTCGGCCCCAATATTGGAAGGCTGACGAATATAGACCAGCCTGGCGTCTCTTTTCTGGAACTCCCGGCAAATGCTTTCGGTCGCGTCGGATGATGCGTTATCTGAAATGACGACCCTAAAGTGGGCGTAACTCTGGGAAACGATCGATTCAAGAACGCTTCTTAACGTCTCGTCGCCGTTGTAGACAGGCAGCCCAATAGTGACAAGCGGACGAGAATCGGAACTCATCCGTATGCCCTGCAGTATCGAATCACTTCTCGAATGTTAACGATGCCGGATCCCAGCGCGACGAGCGTAACGGAAACGAAAAGAGCGAGTCCCATCAACGCTACACCCCCAAGCGGATTTCCCAGCCGGCTGGCCATGAAGTAAAACATTCCAGTCAGGCAACTCGCCTGGAGAAACGGATAAACTACTGAAGAACGAAACCATTGCCACTTTGTACCCTGAAGCATCATCCGGTACATGAGGGGGGCACCCACAACAACATATCCAATATTCAGTATCAGCCATGGAAGTGCGGCGCCCGTGATGCCGTAATGAGTTGCGAAATAAAACGTCAGCGGGACCATCAGCACAATTGCCGCAACATTCTGCCAAAAGGCCAGCCGAATCCATCCGCTCGCCAGCTGAAGTCCGTATGGAATATGCATAAATCCGTTGCACATTGTCCCCAGAGCAATCAGAGTGACAGCGCCAGCTGCAGCCTGCGCAACCATGGGATCATGGGTCCACAACGTCAGCAGTTGCTTTCCGAAATACGCCAGCCAGACCGAAAATGGAACAATCGCAATTGCCATCACACGGCTCGCCTTCAGGTAAACTCCAACCAATTCCGTTTCCGGACTCGGATCCACGAGGTCACCGGGGCCGCCCTGAGTAACCAGTTGCGCGATTCGAGGATAGTAGGCATTGAAAATCGGGCCCGTGAAACGATAGGCGAAGGTGCCAAGTGTCCAGGCCAGGGTGTAGTATCCAAAGGCACTCAATGGAAGAATTCTGGAAAGGATGATCTTGTCGAGCTGGGTAAGAAGATAAGACAGAACATTAATCCCCCCTACCCCTGCCGTGAACCTGCCGACCTCGCGTAGGGCCACCGGATCAAACCACCGGGCAGTCTTCCTTGGGCCAATGTTCTTCCAGAGAAAATAGCGTAGCGAAATTACTGTAGCCAGGCTCAAGACGCATTGCCAGGCGAAGAAACCCTTTACCGTGGGAGAAACAAACCAGAGTACGAATATGGCACCCGCCCCCCGAATCGTCGCTCCCACAGAGTTGATCGCGTTCAAGCGGACCTGATGCTGCAGTCCAATCAAACACCCGTTATAGAAGTCGATTGGAAACTGAACGACTATCGCGACAGCCATCAGCCGAATCGCAGTGGTAGCCTCCGGAACTCGCTGCGCATCCACATTCAACCAGTGTGCCGCGATCAGCGGTGCGCCGGCACCAACCAATACTCCTGCCAGTACGGCAATCGCCCAGAACATTGCTTCTATGGATCGAAGCAGGGTCGCAATCCGGACCCTTTTCTCATCGTCGGCTTCCATGTACGCGACAATCTGTCGGGTTGCCGTAACATTGAAGCCCATATCGAGCAGCGAGAGTGTTGAAGTCAGCAGAACAAAAAAACCGATAAGGCCATAACCTTCCGCGCCGATGAATCGAAGATAGAAGGGAACAAACACGAAACCCATCAGTGCAATCCAACCCTGACCTGCAAAATTGGCAATAAGGTTTCGCCGGATCACACCCATATCAGATTCTCTTCAAGTAACCATCCGGTGCGACAGTCACCAGTAACTTGTTCTCGATATCCTTATCGACTTCGAATTGGAGACTCCCACCGTCCTTTGCGGTCCTTCCGCTGTCTTTGATTCGCTTCAAATACTCCCGGACCGCGGATTTCGGACTGTTACCTTTCTTCCAGGGACGATCCGAAAACATGTCGTCTGAGAGATCGTCAATGACCGTATCGAACACCACGCAGTAACTTCCTCGGCTGGTCAGGGGCGCGTACGCCTCCAATTCGGACAGCACATGATCGTGGGTGTGATTGGAATCCAACGAAACCAGAATGCGTGAATAGCCCTTTGCAAATTCATGGACTTGCTGGATCACCGATGACGAAATGCTGGAGCCCTGAATCATTTTGATCATATGCGCCAAGTGATGACCTTCAATTGCAGCGCGATTATGAGCACGTATGTCGATGTCCAGGCCAAGCACCCGGCGGTGACCCGCTTTCGGATCGAGCGTCGTTCCGGCCTTTACGGCTTCCGCATAATCCATCATGGCAAGTATCGATGCATTCAGTATTAGCGAGCCGCCATGTGCGATACCGGTTTCAATGATGAGGTCCGGCTGCGTCTTCCAGATCAATTCCTGCATGGCAACAATATCCTGGGGATATTGGATAATGGGGCGACCAAGCCAGCTGAAGTTGTAGGAATACTTGTGGCCATTAGCCCGAACGAACCAGTCGTGCGTTGCCATCTTCAGACCTTCGTCCTGTCCGGCATTTCTTGCGTTCTGTTCGCATTCGGATCGAAAAGCCTGATGGATAACATTATGTTCGGGATTCGACATTCACGTTCTCCTCTTCAATTTGTCTTACCGGCGCAGCCCTTCGATGACGATTTCGATCACATACTGCTGATCCGCGACACTCAGGTCGTGGTAGCTGGGCAGATTGAACGAACGTTGCGACAGATCATGCGATCGCGGTGTGGTCACACGAGGCAGGTCCTTGAATACCGGCGTATCGCTTAACGGGGGGAAGAAAACACGCGCATCGATCCCCGATTGGCGCATGAACTCCAGAACCGCGTCGCGTTTGCTGCGATGCGACTCCGGCAGGACCAGCGTGGGCATCCAGTAACTGTTCCAGGTCCCATCAGGCTCGGGATTCATCCTGGCGCCTGGGATCCGGGCAAGCAGGCCATCACGATAACGAGTAAAGATTTCCCTCTTCCGGCAAAGAAGCTCCTCCAACCGCTCCAGCTGAGCGCAGCCCAGTGCGGCCTGTACATTGGACATCTTGTATTTATGACCCAATTCCGAAGGCCAGAACTGACGCGAGTCACCAGCCGCGCGGCCGTGATTGTTCAGTTGCTCGACATGACGGTGAAGGAGTTCGTCATTTGTAGCCAGCAAACCACCTTCACCGGTAGTCATCACCTTTGTACCGTGAAAGGAGAAAACGGAAAACGTCGACAGGCTCCCTGCTTTTCTTCCGCCGTATTGCGAGCCAAGCGCCTCGGCTGCGTCTTCGATTAGTGCCAGACCATGACGCTCCGTCAGCTCTTTCAGTTCGTTCAGCGCGGCAAGGTTTCCATACAGGTGGACCGCAATAATCGCCTTTGTCCGTTTGGTGATGGCCCTGGATACGGCTTCCGGATCCAGACACCAGGAGTCTTCCAACACGTCGACCAGTACCGGAGTCGCTCCCACATAGAAGACAGGCGCGGCGGAGGCAATCCAATTGATGTCTCCCAGAATGACTTCATCTCCGGAGCCAATGTTCAGTGCCCGCAAACCAAGATGCAACGCGCCGGTACAGCTCGAAGTTGCCACAGAATGACGGACACCAAGATAACTACTGAACCCTCCCTCGAATTTCTTGATGTAGTCATAGCAGTGTTCACCCCATCCCGTACGCACGGCATCCATTGCAAATTCCAGCTCGCGTTCACCGATGCTGGGCTTGGTGTAGTAAATCTTTCTCATAGATTTCGAATCTCGGGCATGGCCACCACGAATCGACCTCCCCATTCCTGGATATATGCATGTTGCTGAACCACTTCATCGGCAATATTCCAGGGCAGAATGAGCACCAGATCCGGTTTGCGCTCCTTTAAAGCCGATGGTGGAAGAATGGGGATATGACTCCCCGGCAGAAACTTACCCTGCTTGGAAGGTGCAGCATCACAGACAAATGGCAACAGGTCCGGCCTCACACCGGCATAGTTCAGCAGCGTATTGCCCTTGGCTGCCGCGCCGTATGCGCAAATTTTGCGGCCGGCACACTTTTGTTTGATCAAAAAACGGAGCAGGCCATCCTTGGCTGCGTCGGCGCGTTTCTGAAATCCGAGGTAGACATCCAGCCCCTGCAATCCATGTTGCTTTTCCTCATCAAGAATCGTGGGGATGATCGCAGAATCCACACGACTATCGTCCACATGACAAACATAGACTCTCAGGCTGCCTCCATGCGTCGGCAACGAATCGACATCGGTGATCCGCAGACCGGCAGCCGCAAATATTCGCATGGTGGTGTAGAGGGAAAAGTAGGAGAAGTGTTCGTGATACACCGTGTCGAACTGAACCTTTTCCACGAGCCGGAGAAGATGCGGGAACTCGAGTGTAATGGTTCCGCCCGGTTTGAGTGCCGCTTTCAGACCCAAAGCAAAATCATTCAGGTCCGGAACGTGGGCAAACACGTTGTTCCCGATAATGAGGTCCGCCCGTTTGTTATCGGCGGCAAGCTTTCGGCCCAAAGCCTGGCCAAAGAATTCCCGTAGTACGGGAACGCCTGCTCCTTCTGCCACTGCGGCCGTACTTGCCGTTGGCTCGATACCCAGACACGGGATTCGTGCAAAAACAAAGTTCTTCAAAAGATAGCCGTCATTGGAAGCAACCTCTATCACAAAGCTATTGCGAGTCAGGGCAAGACGACGGATGATTCCGGCCGAATACCGAGCTGCGTGTTTGACCCAACTCGATGATGTGGACGAAAAGTAGGCATAGTCGTGTGGAAACAGTTCCCCGGCACTGGCGTAGTCTTCGGTCTGAACCAGCCAGCAGTGAGCACACACCTTCAGCCGAAGTGGAAAATAAACTTCAGGCTTGCTCAAGTCCAAAGCATTCAAGTACGCATTCGACGGTGGCGCAAACCCGAGGTCGAGAAATGTATGTTGTAACGGACATCCACAGTGACGGCACTTCATACATTGATGCCGGAATAATCCGGGGGTAGCAAAGGATGGATTTTGTCTCGAGCCGACAGGTCCGTAATGACGAGCGGCCATGGAATAGACAGGCGCGGATCCGTTGGTTGCACGCCCATTTCCGATTCGGGATTGTAAAACGCCGTATGGAGATACAGCAGCTCGCTATTCCCCTCCAGCACCTGAAATCCGTGGCCGCAACCTTCGGGAATCACCAGAGTCCGGCAGTTCAGCGGAGTCAGTTCCTCAGCATGCCACTTCAGAAAAGTTTTCGAACCGGAGCGAAAATCCACGGCCACATCCCACACTCGCCCTCGCAGACAGGTCACCAGCTTCACTTCTGCATCCGGTGGTCGCTGGCAATGCAGTCCACGAATGGCCCCGACCATCTTCGTCCGGGACTTATTGATTTGTGCGATATGCCGTGAACCAACAACTGCACTCAGTTCCGATGCGCAGAACAAACGAGTAAACGATCCGCGGTGGTCTTGATAGGGACCCGACTCGATGACACACACGCCGTCAATGAATGTATTCGTATATTTCATTGGGCGGCCCAAACGCAGCCGGATTGAGTTGCGGAAGCTTCGTAGCTCTTCAACTGTTGATGAGTCAGAAGTCTCTCTGATTCTGCCAGCTGACGATACCAGTCCGCCGTCTTCAATAGGGCAGTGTCAAGATCCCACACCGGTTTCCAGCCAAGTCGCGCTCTTGCCTTGCGGCTATCCAGACAAAGCAATTTCGCTTCGTGATGTTTGGGTACATCAGAACGATGCCACTGAACCTGGGGCCAGTATTTCTGAAAACGGGCGAGCACACTGGCCACCGAACAGTTGTCTTCGGGACCGGGGCCGAAGTTCCATGCCTCGGCAAGGTCCCGATGGCCTGAAAAAAGCTTCTGGCCCAGCAACAGATAACCCGCGACACATTCGAGAACGTGCTGCCAGGATCGCGTTGAATTGGGCGAACGAACTTCCAGAGAACATCCCCGGCTCAGAGCGCGCATCACGTCTGGTATCAAACGATCTTCCGACCAGTCTCCCCCGCCGATAACGTTACCTGCGCGAGCAGTGGCGATCAGCGGAGCGTCGTCTTCAAAAAAATAAGACTTCCGGTAGCTTTCAACAACAAGTTCGGAGGCCGCCTTGGATGCGCTATACGGATCGTGACCTCCCAGCCGGTCTTCTTCAATGTAGCCGCGCGGCGTCTGGATGTTGGCGTATACCTTGTCTGTTGTAACAATAACGATGGCTCGTAAGTCGGGAGCCGATCTGCAGGCTTCGAGGACATTTGCAGTCCCCAGAACATTGGTGGACCAGGTTTCCAGGGGCGCGCGGTAAGACTGGAGCACGAGAGGCTGAGCGGCAAGGTGAAAAACAATTTCGGGACGGCTTTGCCGAATCGCACTCTGCACGGCAGCAATGTCTCGAATATCCCCAACTAGATTCGCAACAGGCAAGTGGAGCAGGTCCCAATGATTCGGAGAGGTATCTGCGGGCAACGAAAGTCCGGTCACTTCGGAGCCCATCCGGCTCAACCATGTTGCGAGCCAACTCCCTTTGAATCCAGTATGTCCGGTAACCAATACGCGACGCGCTGGATACACACCACCAAAGAGAGTCATTCCCACACTTTCCATGGGGATGTGCCCTCCGTCCAGAGTTCCTCGAGCTGGCTTTTGTCGCGAAGGGTATCCATCGCCTGCCAGAAACCTTCGTGTTGATAAGACATGAGGTTTCCTTCGGCAGCGAGACCAACCAGAGGTGCGGCTTCCCAGGGGGTCATGTCATCGGCGATTCTGTCGATTACGGACGGTTCCAGAACAAAGAACCCTCCGTTGATCCACGAATTATCACCAGCCGGCTTTTCCTGAAAACCGCTGACGAGTCCACCCTGCAAGGTCAGCGCACCATATCGACCTGGAGGTCGAATGGCCGTGACGGTGGCAGGTTTCCCGTGCGACTTGTGAAACTGGACCAGAGCGCGAACGTTGATATCCGCGACACCGTCGCCGTAGGTAAAACAGAAGGTTTCTTTGCCGACATGCTCACGCACACGCTTTAAGCGCCCCCCAGTGAGAGTGTTTTGCCCGGTATCGACAAGCGTCACTCGCCACGGTTCAACGTTTCGATGATGAACTTCCATCGTGTTGTTCGCGGTGTCAAAGGTGACATCCGACATGTGAAGGAAGTAATTCGCAAAATACTCCTTGATGACATATCCCCGGTAACCGCAACAGATCACGAATTCATTGATCCCAAAATGGGAATAGATTTTCATGATGTGCCAAAGAATGGGCTTGCCACCGATTTCGATCATCGGCTTGGGCTTGAGATGCGATTCTTCCGAGATTCGAGTACCCAGACCGCCGGCGAGAATGACTGCTTTCATATGTGTGTTCCCTGAATCCTGGAGCGCTGCGTCGCTCGCCTCGTCCAAATCCGGACAGGTCGGGATAGAATAACCGCGGGACACAGTCCTGAAAACGGGAATTCACGGATTCGAGGCACTCCTCTCCATCGTTTGTCAGGACTATTGGTCGACAGCCAATCGCCCTCGTAATATTGTGTATTCGTCGTGAGGCGCGGGGGGCTGCGTGTCATTTATGAATGACAGCCGACACCGAAGGGCACCCTTCCTTTCGAATTCTGGACGCGATGGCGCGTTCGGAATTTGATGTCTACGGATTTGTCCCGGGCTTTGTCGATCGTGGAAGCGGCAGGATGCTGCAAATCGACGGAGTATTTTTCAAACGAACCGGATGCGAATTGCATATGACCATCAGATATTCTCCGAACAGGTTTACGGTGGGATTTCCCGTTATTTTTTCGAAGTCGCAAGCCGTATTCGGACATTCCAGGGATACGCCGTAGAAATCCTGGCTCCCCTCTTCGTGAACAAGTACATCAAAGACGATCCTTTGCTGAGGGTCTGGGGAATGCACGTGAACCAGCTGCCGCGCCCCAGACGAATCGTGCAGATACTGAATGGCGAACTTGTCCGCTGGAAACTGCGTCACGAGCAGCCGGACATTGTTCATGAAACCTACTATGCGTCCTCGAAGTATGGTTTACCCCGCGTTACCACGGTTCACGACATGATCTACGAACTCTTCCCACAATATTTTGCGGACCGCGATACCACGCCTGAACTCAAGCGCCGCGCCATCGATCGAGCCGAACGGATCATTGTGGTTTCACATTCAACCAAACGCGATCTCATTGAGATCCTGAAGGTGCCGGAGAAAAAGGTGGACGTGATTTACCATGGAAATTCGCTTACTCTGATACCCGGCCCTTCCATCGTTCCCGAACCCTATCTCCTGTATGTCGGCTCCCGCACCGGATATAAGAATTTCGAATTGGCACTTGAAGCGTATGCAGGTTCTCCTCGCCTTCGTAAGGACTTCGTGCTGGTTTGTTTCGGCGGCCGGCCATTTACACACGACGAAAGGGTATCGATTCGAAGCAAGGGGCTGGAGGGGCGTGTGCTAATTGATTCGGGTTCCGACGAAAAGTTAGCCAGTCTATACCGTCACGCTGAAGTATTTCTCTATCCTTCACTCTATGAGGGATTCGGTCTTCCGATCCTCGAAGCAATGCATTACGGTTGCCCGGTGATATGCGGAAACACGAGTTCCATGCCCGAGGTCGCAGGCGAAGCAGGGGCTTACTTTGACACGAAAAGTGCTGAAAGCTTCATGACCAGAATCGAAGGCCTCGCGTACGATTCCACCGAGCGGAGGAAGTACGTTGAGCTCGGAATCGAACAGGAACGCCGATTCAGCTGGGATCGTTGCGCCCGGCAGACGGCGGAAACCTATCGTTCAATATAGATTCCCCATCTGCTCGAGGTTTGCGAATCACCGCAATCGCGTCATCATTGCAAAGTGACCGCAGCCGGGCGGTGGCAATCGTCGATCAAAAGCGCCTTTGGATTCCAGCATAAATTCGTCCACAGCTGCCTGCGCCCCTGCGGAAAAGAAACCGTAGTCATCAATCACGACACGGCCACCTACTGGAAGCCGGAATGCCAGCAGCCGCAAGGCAATCAGGATCGGCTCGTAGAAATCGAAATCCACATAAGCGAAACATACGCTGTCCGGCAGCGATGCCTTCTTACTCGTCTCCTCGATAAACCCAGGAACAATTTGTACTCGGTCCAGCGGTATTCCGCTGTTTCTCAATCGCGATACAACACTCTTCTGCTTAACTGCCATCTGGCCCTGATAGTTCTCGATGCTTCCCAAACTGAAGACATCGTCGATCAACTTGTCCTTTTCCGTCGGACGAGGCAATCCTTCAAATGAGTCGAAAAGCCAAAGTGTTTTCGAGGTATGACGAATCTCATTGCCGATCAGCGCCGAGGTGGCCCCCTGCGCTACCCCGAATTCACAAACATCCCCATTGAGCTGCTGAGCCTGCGATAGTTCATTCAACAGAAAAAGCGCTTCGACAAGACTTGTGCCTACCAGTTTCGCGAGCAGGGACGCTCGGCCCTCGCAGCGAAGCAGAGTCGGAAACACCTTTTCTCGACACAACGCTTCAACTTCGCGAATGGATTCTACCGCTGCCGGGTCCGGCTCGAGCCGTTTCATCTGATAACCGGCAGGCTGAAGTAATGAATTCACCATGCGTCCGAGCATCGTTTTCTTCTCTATCCTTCCGATAAGTTCAATCTGACGCCAATAAGTATCTCACGCGGCCTTTAGAAGCCGTCGAACTCCACCTCGGTACTCCGGT
>Ga0163162_10000270_pt1 | contig 47217 bp, 34 predicted proteins | sample S55metaG_FD_115310 | JGI IMG/M metagenome (GOLD analysis project Ga0163162, IMG submission 115310) | Switchgrass rhizosphere microbial communities from Kellogg Biological Station, Michigan, USA - S5-5 metaG | ecosystem: Host-associated > Plants > Roots > Rhizosphere > Soil | place: USA... | reverse complement strand
CACAAATCTCGGAATCCTCGCTTGGCGAGGGCAGGTAACCGAGTCTGTGCCCGGAGACAAAAGCGCGCGCCTTCTAGGCAACATCGGCGGCCGCGATGCCTTGGGTGGCTACATAAGAATCAACGAGTGGAATCAGTACGAGGTTATCGCGCGAGGTGGGGTTTTCATCCACATCATCAATGGTCAACTCATGGCAGTTTACATCGACGATGATCCAACCTCATCGAACAACGTCTCCGGATTGATCGGCATCGAGATGGAAGGCACTCCGTCCAAAACATCGGTCAGAAATATTTGGCTGAGGAAATTGAAATAACCGCAAGCAGGTATCCTAATTGTGGGTAACGGTAACAGTGAAAAAGAGTGAAGATTTAACCTCCATTAATCAGTACACGAGATTGGCATGGATGCTGTGTCTCGTCCTCGGACTCGGCTTCGCAATCGTGTCTTCCGTAGCGCTTGCTTCGACCGCGCAACAGGATTCCCAGGCGCCGCCGTCTCAGCCCCCCCAAAAGACAACCGTCCAATACCCTCGGCTCCCGGAGGGACCTGGAAAAGAAACCCTGATCAAAACCTGCAGCAAGTGCCACTCTCCCACGAACGTAGTTGCTAATGGACAGACTCGTGAAGGTTGGGAAGAAACAACACTTAAGATGGTAGGGTTGGGTGCCGTAGGCTCTGACGAAGACTTTACCGAAATTGTTGATTACCTCGTTAAAAACTTTCCGCCGTCGACCGTGAAGGTAAATATGAACAAGGCCTCGGCAAGCGAGATTGAAAGTCAACTGGGATTCTCAAGCAAGCAGGCCGAGGACATCGTTGCCTATAGAGAAAAAGCAGGATCGTTCAAGACACCAGAAGATATTAAAAGAGTTCCGCAGATGGACGCCAAGGAAGTCGATGCAAGACGAAATCGTATGACTTTTCAGTAGGGCCTGCTGCGCGGTAAACGGTCCATAAAGTTGATGGATGTGGCCGCGAATAGCAGAATCCAGCGATACCGGCTGTTAGACGAGACGCGAGAAGAAAATGAATTCGGCACGGTATAGATTCTTGGTATCGCATCCGCCTTTCCCCTCATTTTGGCACACGAAAGGCTGATGGTTTGGCGCGGCACCTATCCGATTCTGCACTTTTTGAGTTTTGTCACTCGGCCTGTGAGGTTCCAGTCGGAAATGTAGATATTGGCGTCGTGATCGATGAAACAACCGTGAGCCGCGCTGAAAACAGCAGGCGCAATGGTGCTGGGGGCGAGCTTGTAATTGGCCCACTGCGTCTTTTGTGGGTTATCACCAAGGAAGGCGATGGGAACATTGTCGCAATCGAGAATGACGACACGACCTTCAAGTTCGGAAACGATTGCACATGCGCCGTGAAAGCTTATTTGACAGGGACGGCGAAGATGTTCGGTAACTGTTCGTACATATTTCCCATCGAGATCGAAGTGGCAGAGCCGACGATTCTCGCGATCACACACAATGAGAAGCGGTTGGTCGTTGCGGATGTCGAGCGCTAGACCATGACTGCAGTTAAGTAGACCGGGTTCGGAACCTTTGCCGGAGAAGCTGTCCTGATAGATACCGTTGCGGTCGAAGCGGAAGATGCGGGAGTCTCCGTAGCCATTGGCGATGAAGATGGAGCCATCCGGGGCAGGAAGAGCCGCAGTGAGGCGCCATCCGTTAGGAGTTTTGAAACCGGCCTCAGACGGTGCCGTGATCTTGAGTACTGGCGTGCCATCGGTCTTCATTTTGACAAAGAACCAGTTGGCGTCCGGTGTGCCCTTCTGGATGGTCGCGTAGAAGTACTCATCGCCATTTTCAACGGAGTGCACCATGGAATGGACCTCCGGAAACTGATGAGCAATGGATTTGAGCAAGTGGCCTTGCGGTGTGTAGACGAGGATGCCGGTTTGACTCTGCGTGCTGACGTAAATGTTGCCCGCGTTGTCCTGCGCGATCGCGCCGTGAGTTCCGCCGAAGTTGGTACCTGCGGGTAGTGCGCCCCAGTCAGGAACAACTTCGTAGGTCCATTCTCCATTCCCGGTGACGAGAGTCCGTGCCGGCGCTTTACTGGCGCCAGATTCTGCGTAGACGGGGGATACGCCGGCGAGCACGGCGGGGCAGACGGTAGCGAGAAATGTGCGACGCGAGAGTTGAGAGCAGTGGGGCGTCATGGCGCGTTCCTTGTGGAGGTTTGTTCAGGCTGTGCGGGAGTGTTGAAGAGATAAAGGTGACGCAGCTGAGAAATGTTTTTGAGCGCAGCTACGGACTGCGGAGTTGTCTTTGTGCTGTTGAGATTCAAATAGGTCAGCTCCTTGAGCGCTACTAGTTTTGGGAAGCTGGTTCCCGTGATCTGTGTGTCTTCGAGATGGAGTGCGCGCAGATGTGTAAAGGCGCCTAGTGTTTCGCAAGCCGCATCGGTGATCGCGGTGCGCCCTAGTTCCGCTTCGACGATGTAAGGCGCAAATTTTCGAAACGCTGCGAGTTGTGTATCTCCAAACGCAGGGGCGATGTCGACCGTGCGAAGGATCAGTCCATCCGAAGGCTTGCTGGAGACGGGTACAAGTTTTGCTCCCTGGCCCGTTTGCATTTTGAGGATTTCGGGCACGAGCGCGCTGTAATCGCCGACAGGCTGCGGCGGAAGTTCGCTGGGAGTGGTTGCGATGTAAACCCCGGGAATTGTCGTCGCAGTGGGCGATGCCCCGGCGCGAATCCATGCACGAAGGAGAGAGATCTCCCCGGTGGTTAGCGGTGTACGGCCTTCGGCGGGCATAAAGTGCTTATCGTCGGTAGGCAGTGTCACGCGAGCGAGCAGCATGCTGGTTTCAGGCTTTCCTGCCGAGATGACCGCTCCGTCGTGGCCGCCACGCATCAGGTGATCGTAGGTGTCGAGGCGCAGGCCTGCCTTCGCGCTGCTGGCGTTGTGACAGGAGACGCACTTGGCATCAAGGATCGGATAAACATGGTGCGTGTAGAAAGAGTCAGGCGTGGCCGTATCTTTTATGTTGACTCCCAAAGCGGCGCGAACACTGGGAGGCATGTAATGCGTGAGGTAATCGCTCCCGTGCGTAATGGAGCCGCCTTGATGCGATGTCCAGACGAGGATGAGGATCGTTATCGCGAGGAATACGGGATAGACATGCGGTTGTCGGTGTGCGATCCATGCGGATCGCGTGAGCATGCAGAGCATGAGCCCGATGCAGAGTGCGATCGCTCCAGCCATGTGACGGGAGACGGCTGGGCCCGTGTCGCCAGCGCCGTAAGCCAACATATAGCCGAGAGTGAGAGTGGGGAGGGCTGTGGCGAGCGCAGCGCGAAGGACGAGGTCGGCAGCTTCGCGCAACGCGGGACTCTTCGCCGAGGCGATTTCCAGAATTGGAAGCAAAACGATGAGACCAATGGGGATGTGGAGCAGCACAGGATGAAAGCGGCCGAAGAGTTGCAGCCAGTCTGCGTGCGGGCGTCCGTCGAGCCGTAAGACGAAGGGCAGAGCGATGAGCAGAACACTCGCGCCCACAACGCGAATCCAACTTGATGGCGAGGTGAAAGCGCGCCGCACGCTCACCTTTTCAGCTGCAATCACGCGAGCAAGTCCTTAACCACAAACGCAGGAGCGGGGCCTGTCAGACGTTGGTCGAGTCCCTGGAAGTTATAGGTTAGCTTGTTGTGATCCATGCCGAGACAGGCGAGGATGGTCGCATTGAAGTTGCGGACGTGCACAGGATCCCTGACGATGTTGTAGCTGTAATCGTCCGTCTCGCCATAGGTGATGCCGGGGCGCACACCACCTCCGACCATCCATGTGGTGAAGCATCGCGGGTGATGATCGCGTCCGTAGTTTTCGGCGCTGAGCCCTCCCTGGCTGTACACGGTGCGTCCAAACTCGCCGGCCCAGACAACAAGCGTGTCGTCGAGCAGACCACGGCGCTTGAGATCAGTCACAAGAGCGTAAGAGGCTCGATCGGTCTCTTGGCAGAGCACGGGCAACATGCCAACGACGTCTGCGTGCACGTCCCAGCCGCGCTTGTAGACTTGTGTAAAGCGCACGCCGCGCTCAGCCATCCGCCGCGCAAGCAGGCAGTTGTACGAGAAGGTTCCGGGAACTTTCGCGTCGGGGCCGTAGAGGTCCCAAGTGGCTTGCGGCTCCTTGGAAAGGTCGGTGAGTTCTGGAACCGACGCTTGCATACGGAAGGCCATCTCGTACTGGGCAATACGAGCGTTGGTTTCAGGATCTCCAACATCGGCAAGCGTCTGGCGGTTTATCTCTTCGACTGCATCGAGCATCTTGCGTCGAACTTCGCGATCGACACCGGCTGGATCAGCAAGATAGAGTACCGGGTCGCCGCCCGAGCGAAGGCCGACGCCGGCGTATTCCGAAGAGAGAAAGCCGCTACTCCAAAGACGCGAAGAGACCGGCTGGTTGTTTTCCTTGGGATTGGTCTTGGTCTGCAGCACGACAAAGGTGGGCAGATTGTCGTTCATGCTACCGAGACCGTAAGCAAGCCACGCTCCCAGGCAGGGTTTGCCGGGATTCATATTCCCAGTGTTCATGAACATGATGGCGGGTTCGTGATTGATTGCGTCAGTGTTGGTGGACTTGACGATAGTCAGGTCGTCGACCATGCGCGCGGTGTATGGCAACAGATCGCTGACCCACGTGCCGGTCTGGCCGTATTGATTGAATTTCCAATGCGGGGGAGCAATGGGAAAGCGCGATTGACCGGCAGTCATACCAGTGAGCTGCTGGTTTCCGCGGACGGAGTCGGGGATGTCTTTGTTGTACTGCGAAGCGAGGTTCGGCTTATAGTCGAGCAGGTCAATCTGAGGCGGACCGCCAGACATGAAGAGATAGATCGCACGCTTTGCTTTCGGCGCAAAGTTCGGCAGGCCGAGGTTGTTGCGCGTGGACAGCGCCGGGTTTTTTGCGGTGGAACCCTGGCCAAGCAATCTGGCATCCCCCAACAGGCTTGCGAGCGCTGCCCATCCAAGAACTTTCCCGGAGCGGCCGAGGAACTGACGACGCGTCTCGACGGCCGTCCACTCGCGCTTGAGGTCGGAGGGAATGGGCAAGTGCGTGACATCGAGTTCGGATTCGCAATCGGTGCAGAGCAGGTGCTGCTTCATAGGCCCTCGGCTATTTGTTCAGCGTTTCGTCCAGGTTGAGCATTTCGTTGGCGATCATCGTCCATGCGGCAAGTTCAGGTTCCGCGATCTTCTCAGAGGGTTTGCTTTCTCCTTCGTGAACGAGCGCGTGAGCGGCTTTTGGATCGGCGGCGTAGTGCGCTTCCATCTTTACAAGGGATGCTTGAAGGACCGCCATGGTCGATGGCGTGACGTCATGCGCCAAAAGGATCTCGCTCATGCGGTTGATACGAGCTTCGGGCGTAGAAACGGCGCCGCCGTGGACGACTCGTTCTGCGAGTGCGCGTGCAGCCTCGATCCACTGCACGTCGTTCATGGTAATGAGTGCCTGAAGCGGTGTATCAGTGCGCTGCCGGCGAGTGCAGACAGCATCACGTACCGGGGCGTCGAAGGCGTCCATGCTGGGTGGAGACGCCATCCGCTTCCAGTAGGTGTACATACTACGGCGGTAGAGTGCGGGGCCGTGATCGGGCACGTAGACCAGGGTGTCGCTCGTCGGATAGCTGACCTGCTCCCAAACATTTGGTGGCTGATAAGGTTTCGCGCTGGGCCCGCCGATGGAGTTCGTCAGCAGGCCGCCGCTCTGTAAGGCGATGTCGCGGAGCATCTCCGCGTCCATACGAAAACGTGGCCCGTGAGCCAGGAGCAAGTTATGGGGATCCTTTGCAATCTGCTGCGGTGTGGACCTGGCGCTCTGGCGGTAAGCGGCTGACATCACCATGAGCTTGTACATGTGCTTCATGTTCCAGTCGCTCTCTCGGAACTCGACGGCGAGCCAGTCAAGCAGCTGGGGATTGGTCGGACGCTGTCCCATGATCCCGAAGTCTTCGGTGGTTTCGACGATTCCTGTACCGAAGAGCTCGTACCACATGCGATTCACTGTGACTCGTGCGGTGAGAGGATTGTCAGGGCTCACCGTCCAGCGAGCTAGCGCAAGGCGATTGCGGGAAAGACCGGATGGGAGTGAAGGAAGGTAGTGTGGAGTATCCGCTTCTACACGTTCTTCGCGCGCAGCGTAGTTGCCGCGCGACAGCACGGAAGCGTAGGCCAGCGCGGGCCTTTCCCACGCAACCTGCGTGATGTCTCCTCCCAGCGAAAGCTGATCAAGCTGCTTGTCCAGGGCATCCATCTGCGATTGCGCGGAGCGAAAGGATGGATCGACGCTATTGAGGTAGAACTCGGACGCGACATGCCATTGATCCTCAGTCCATTGCGATGAAAACTTTGAGGCAATCTCCGCAACGTAGTCTTCGAATGGGAGACGGTGAGTTTCGGCAATGGTGAGAGAGCGGCTATATAGGCGAAGGTCCTGATAACGGAGCTCTTTGGCGGGATTGGTGCCCGGTGCGCGCCAGCCTAGTTGCATGGGCGCGCTGGTGCGGATGGTCTCGCCATGGAGCGTGTCAGATTCGATCTGCGTTGCTACAGGGCTGCCGTCGACAAAAATCTTCACGCCGGATGCACGGCCGGATCCGTCGTAGGTGAAAAATGTGTGGTGCCACTCTCCGTCAGTGGCCAGGGGGGCAACTGCTGAGACCCGGATGGCGATAAGCGGAGTCGTGTCCGGTGGTTCCTTCTTCGCAGGTTTAGCTTGTGTTTTCTTTTCTTCTTTCTTCTTAGGCTCTGCCTTTTGGGGCGGCTTATAGGTGGCTAGTTCCTCTTTAGTTAGATTTTGAGGTGATGGGCAGTGGAATTCCGTCTTGCCGTCAGGGTGCTTTTTATCTTTAGTTTCGTTCGGAGAGGAGTTGATCAACTCAACCGTGAGGATGCCCTTACGCAGAGCCAGGTCCCAACCTCGGTTGTGCTGGTTTGTATCCATCTTTGAGATGATGGCCCCGGGTTTATCACCGATGGCGAAATACGGAGCGGAGCGGAACATCGTCCAGCCACCCGCAGAGAAGGCCTGGTTCGAGTCGAAGTCGCCGGACTGTCCCAGGAGCACGCGAGTGTTCGACTGCATGCGGAAGTCTGGCCAAAGCCATGTCGTCTCACCCCATTGAGGCGGCACGGTGGCCACTTTGAAGACGACGGGGTTCGCCTGTGGCGCGGCGTTGTGCAGAAGATCGCCGCTGCCCTCGTCCAGACGAAGCCGGACAAGAAGTTGGTCCGTCGAGACAGATTGCGGCTTATTGTTCTGTGAGGCCAGCCAGGCGCGGACAAGGTCGCGCTCATGCGTCCGCATGTTGCTCAGCTGAGCAAGGAGTCCAGAGCGCTTTGCATAGATCCGATCGTAGGCTTCGCGATTCCGAGTTGTTGGTATGCGGACGACAGGGGCCCACACAGGCCTATCCCCATTGAAAGGCTTCTCGTCGATGTTGTTGAAAAAAGCGGAAAGGGAGTAGAAGTCCTTTTGCGTGGTTGGATCGAACTTGTGATCGTGGCAGACGGCGCACCCCACGGTAAGTCCCATGAAGGTTGCGCCATAAGCCTCGGTCCGATCGCGGGCAAGGTTGACGCGTAGTTCTTCGGTGATGGTCCCGCCTTCGTTCGAGCTCTCGCCCATACGAACGTAGCCGCTGGCGATGAGGGGGTCGAGGTCTTTGGAGGGCAGCAGGTCTCCGGCGATCTGTTCCGTAGCGAACTGATCGAAGGGTTTATTGCTGTTAAAGGCGCGGATGACGTAGTCGCGCCAGGGCCAGATATGCCGGCTGTTGTCGTAGTGTAGGCCGTAGGTGTCAGCGTAGCGGGCGTAGTCGAGCCAATAACGAGCGCGATGTTCGCCAAAAGTGGGGCGAGCTAAAAGTGTGTCGACAACGTGTTCGTAGGCTTTGGGAGAATCGTCGTTAACGAAGCTGCGAACTTCTTCGGGTGTGGGAAGAAGTCCGGTGAGGTCGAGGGTCACGCGGCGGATGAGGTTCGCCTTGCCAGCCTCGGGTGAGGGTGCGAGACCGGCTTGGTCGAGCTTGGCGAGGACGAAGCTGTCGATAGGATTACGCGGCCATTCGGTATGCGACTTCGATTGCGGAACCGGTGGTCGCGTGGGAACTTCGAAGGCCCAGTGTGGGCGATAGACTGCGCCCTGACGGACCCATTCCTTCAAAGTTGCAATCTCATCGGCGCTCATTGGTTTGGCTTCGCCCTGCGAAGTCTGCGGCATGAGGTAGTGCGGGTCGTGCGATTCGATGCGTTTCACCAACTCGCTCTTCTCCGGGTGGCCGGGAACGATGGCGTCAGGGTGGTTCGAACGTTTCTTCAGAGCGTATTCCGCGAGATCTAGACGCAGTCCGCCCTTGCGCATCTCGGGATCGGGCCCGTGGCAACTGAAACAGCGAGAGGCCAGAATTGGCTGGATGTCCCGATTGAAATCAAGCGAACGACCCGCATTGTTGCTTGAAGAGCGATGACAGCCTGAGCATACAACTAAGGTAAAGCTGATTAGCCACACCCCTCGTACATAGAAAGTCAAATGAGCCCGTTGCGATCGAAAATTGAAAACTGTAGGCAACGTCAGCTCCCCCGAGATCTCTTCGCCTGAATAGCAGATCCGTTCTCTTAAGGAAGAGTACGCGAGACTTCAACCGCACTTTCCGGAAGGAAGTTTCTCATCCCAAAGCTATTTCTGTCGACGGATATCGGACTTCGAATGATTGCCTCTCGCTGGAGTGGCGGCGGCTTGGCATCTGGCATGAGCGCATACAATTAGGTAAGTCACAGCAGAACGGTCGGCACGAACGAATGCACCGTAAGCTGCAGCAGAACACGGTGAGTCCCTCAGCCCAACGTTCAATGCCAGCTGAAGCGGTTCGATGCGCCCAGCGGAAGGCTGCTGCCTCGGTACAATAAGGCTTACGTCTATCCCGCACACTTTCAGACTCGACGAGTAAACGACGCCGCCCTCAGTTGGTACAAGGGCCGTTTCTTCATCAGCAGGGTCTTCCGCGGCAGCCATCAGTCTGGAAAAGGTCGAAGAAACATCTGCCTGCTTATTTCTACAGACTAAAAGTCGGAGAGTTCGACACATCGGTCGGGAGCTCGTCCTTGCCGGCTGGTCGTCCACCCTCCCCCATCCTCGCTCTTCTCTACTTTGGGAAGCAGATTCATGGTAAAGACTTACACACCAACACTTCCAATAGTTCTGTAGCTTGACCCATGCCCAAAAACGCTTATTCTCCCCCCAAGACATCCGGTCGATCCTTCCACGCGACTGATCCGCAGATCGCTGATGAATCACCGTTTGGTGGGGGCGGTAATTATGTGAACCCTGCTTGAAAGTTGGGAAGGCTGGTGGGAATTGGGGTGGCTTCCTTCTACTACCGACAGATCACAGGGGACAACAGCTCCGACGCAAATTGTGGCGAGTTCAAGGGGACGATTGCCGGGATCAGTCCTGGGGCCTCTTATTTGAAGCCGATAGGAAAGCAACAGCTGCTTGCCGAGTTCAAATTTATGCCCGAGTACTACATCGCGAATAGACTGCAGGGAAATATTTGATTTCTGAAATATTGACGGCCATAGCGCCATGGCAGGCAGATGGAAACGAAGGAAGAACCCGAACCGCAATTGATCCATCAAGGGAGACCGTCCCATGCGCAGGATAGATTACATCATCGGATTGTCAGCACTATTGATCGGCCTGAGCCCTTCGGTGAATCCTGAGATTCACGGGATTCCCACTCGTGTTTCCGCTGGTTTTTGAGTGTTTTGTTAGCCATCGATTTGAATGCGGTGAACAGAACCTCTCGAATTTTGATTTCTGTGATATTGTTTCGCTATGACGCAGCAACAGATTCAATCATGGCTTGAGATCGCAGGAATCGTTCGCTATTCCAGCACTCGCCGTTGTTGTTGCCGCTAAAAACCCCACACATCTAAGTCAGATTTGCAGGAGAGCACTCGCGCTTTGATGAGTATTTAGCGCTGCACTCATACAAGTCTTTCGATTTCCTCGATGCGATCCAGGAGTGTCTTCACGACACTTCGTTGACGCTTGGAAGTCGATATCTGTGCCACCCCCAAAGATATCTGCACGGCAGATCAAGAGGACGCAAATGACCCGCAACGTATTCATTGTCTTGTCTGTAGCCGTAGGGCTGCTGTTGTTTTCGCCGAAATATTCGTATGGACAAACTTTAACCAGCGCTACCATCGTTGGCACGGTAAGCGACACTTCGGGAGCCGTCGTCGCCAACGCGGACGTGAGCATATTACAGAAAGATACCGGCGCTGTTCGTACGACAAAGACCGGCAAAAATGGCGAATATCGCTTTCCTTTTCTTAAGCCAGGTGCATATGAGGTTACAACGACCTCAAGCGGGCTTGCAGCTCGGCCTGTTGCTGTGCAGTTGCAGGTGGGCAATGAACAAGCCATCAATCTCACACTTGGTCTTCAGTCCGTCTCACAGTCCATCAGTGTGGATACAACGATAGGCCTTCTCCAGACGGAGAACGCAAACGCGGTCACTTCATATTCGCAACACTATGTCGAAAATACTCCCGTGAATGGTGGCGATATCACCAACATTGCATTCACAACGCCGGGGCTTCGGCTCAATGTCGGAGGAGGCAATACCAACTTCAATGTCAACGGATTACCGTTCAACTCCGTTCTATTTACAATGAATGGCGCTGACATCGTCGAACCCTACAACCTTAATAACAAGTCCGGGGCTAGCAATAACACGCTTGGCGCGAATGATGTGGCTGAAGCAGCAGTTATCACGAATGCTTTCAGCGCTCAGTACGGTCGTGAAGCGGGGGCACAGGTAAATTACATCAGCAAATCCGGTACGAATTCGTTTCACGGAAATCTGGTGGAGAACTACAACGGCAGCTTTTTGAACGCGAATGATTATTTCAACAAGATCAGCAATACGCCGCGTGCGCGCTCTGTAGCGAATCAATATGCAGCGGCGATTGGCGGTCCCATCCTGCGTGATAAGCTCAACTTCTTTGCCAATACCGAAGGGCTACGCTACGCTCTACCGTCGAACGGAGTTGTGTCGCTACCTTCTCCGGAACTCCAGCGATACGTTCTTGCTCATGTGCCCGCGTCTGCTACACCGACGTATCAGAGCCTATTCAATCTATACAACAGTGCGCCAGGTATATCTCGTGCTGTTCCGGTAACGAACGGCACTCTTCCTCTTCAGGACAGCTCGAACCATCTTGGTTGCGGAACACAGACGTTCACAGGCACGTACGCCAGCGGCACGTCAGGTCCCCGGTTCGGCGTGGATACACCTTGCGCCGTTGCATTTGGAACGACAGCATCGAGCGTCAACACGGAGTATTTCGTCTCAGGCCGAGTGGATTGGAATATCAGTGATAAACAGAAGGCTTACTTTCGCTTCAGCCGTGATGCCGGAGTGCAGGCGAGCAGCACTAGCCCCATCAATCCCGTGTACAACAAACAGAGTGTTCAGCCGTGGATGATTCCGCAGCTCAACTATACCTACGCAATCACTCCGAGACTGGTCAATAACTTTATCCTCAATGGAAATTACTACTCTGCAGTCTTCGGTGTCCCGGATTTTGACAAGGCCCAATCGCTCCTTCCGGCGACCTTTGGCTTTAGCGATGGAGGAGCGAACGGCGGCCGTTTTGCCTCGGTGGGTCCTTCGCTTCCCACAGGCCGCAAAGGGCAACAACTTGGCATCGTTGATGATGTCTCATGGAGTCTGAGTCATCACACGTTTCAGGCTGGCGTCAATAACCGGAACAATCGCATTACCGATACAAGTATTGCGAGTGGCTCGGTAGTAGGGACATACTCGTTTGCGGATCTCACGGACTTCGCGACCGGCAATGTAAACGGAACAAATAAGGGAAGCACGTATACGCAATCCTTCCCGCTGCTTCAGTCTGTACACACGCGCCTCAACTCGCTGGGCTTCTATGCACAGGACGAGTGGAAGGTGCGCTCAAACCTCAATTTCACATATGGAGTTCGCTTCGAACTTCAAGGAAATCCTTCGTGCAAAGAAAACTGCTATTCGCGCGCTAACACGGTGTTCCTCAGCAATGGTTATCAATCAGGCAGCAGTGTTCCGTACAACACCACTTTGCAAACGAGCCTCAACAAGAATTTCAAGAATCTGGAGGGAATCGTCACCGAGCCCCGTTTCGGATTCGCCTACTCCCCGTTAGGTGATAGTGGAACGGTCATTCGCGGTGGCATCGGCTTGTTTGCCAACACCTTCGCAGGATCGATCACGTCAAACGTCTTCGGCAACGCGCCGAACAAGTTCACTCCAACCGTTAGCACTGGAATTGTAGGCGACGCTTCGACGGTTAGTTCGGCGACTGCCGCGGCTATCGCCTCCAGCCAGGCATTCCAGAATGGATTTTCGCAGGGCTATACACTTGCTCAACTTCGCGCCGCCGTACCCGCTGGAACCTCATTCTCCACGCCTACGCTTTACGTTAATCCGGATACGTTCCATACGATCAAGGTGCTTGAGTGGAGCCTTGAAGTTCAGCAGCCCTTTTCGAAGTTTGACGTGGTCAGTTTTTCCTATAGTGGAAATCACGGCTACGATCAACCTCTTTCCAACACAGCGGCCAATGCCTATGTCAACAACCCCACACTATACCCGAATGGATTTGTCGGACTTCCCAGAAGCATTCCCGATCCGCGTTTTTCAACGGTCACGCAGATCTATAACTCGGGCATCTCGAACTACAACGGTCTGACGATTACGGAACGTCACGCAACCTCTCGCGGCCTCCAGGGACAGATCAGCTATACGTGGAGCCACTCGCTTCAGACCGGAACCGTCTACAATCCCACGCTCTATGTGGGTACAAATAGTTCGAGTGGGCGAAATGCAGCTTACGGGCCAACGAATTTCGACACGCGACATAACTTCGAAGGTGACCTCGTCTACACGACGCCGAAGTTCAACAATCATCTGCTCCAGATTGGCGCGGGTGGATGGACCGTCGGTGGAAAGCTTTATCTCTATAGCGGCCGCCCATTCTCAGTAACGAATAGTCGCATTCCTACGAGCTTCGGTATATCGACCTTCGGAAGTGGCAACGTTCTCGCTGATACGCTTGATCCGAATTCCATCGGGACTCAGTGCGGCAAGGTCGCAGTTCGCTCAGCCTGCCTCACCACGGCGCAGTTCGCAAGCGTTGCAACGAACAGCACCAACGGACAACGTGACTTTGGAAACACAGCACCGAACAGCTTCCGTGGCCCCGGGTTTTTCTCTGTCGCGACGCAGTTAAGCAAGACGGTCCCGATCAAAGAGGCGTTCCGTTTCCAACTGGGAGCATCTGCTTACAATCTGCTCAACCATACGAATCTCGCCGTTCCAAACAGCAATGTTGGTGGAACGGGTTTCGGTTTGATCACGTCCACGGTCAGCTCGCCAACCAGTATCTATGGCTCAGGACAAGGAGCAATTGTCTCGGGTCGAGTGCTGGTCGTCTTTGGCAAGCTACTCTTCTAAACACCCCTGAAAGGGACACATGATGAAAACACTTGTTCTAATACTGTCTTCGCTGTCCTTCGTTCGGAACGTCACAGCACAGACGCCGCAACTGACGATTGATGATCTCCTCTCTTCCGGTAACCTTCGCGGAGGAGGAGAGGGAATCCTATCCCCTGACGGGACTACCTTCGCAAAGCTTGTTCGGGGACAGATCGTTCTTACTCCCGCGAGGGGGGAACCCAATCACCCTCTTACTTCGACTTCGGACGTGAAGTCCGAAATCTCTTGGTCGCATGACGGGAAGGAACTCGCCTACATTAGCGGAGGGGATGTATGGACTGTTTCTGTGGCCGACGGCACTCAGCATCGACTCACCCATGATCCCGCCGGCCCAGGGGACCCACGCGGCGCTTCGGACCACCATCCTTTGTGGAATCCCAATGGCCACTGGATTCTTTATCAGTCTGGCCGAAAAGGATTCAATGAACTTTACATAGTCAGCTCGGATGGGAAACAGGAACAATTTCTCGCTGCGACGGAGATATACAAAGGCGCTGACGTTATTCCCAACAATATCTCGGATCAGGGGGATGCCATTTCGTCCGATCGCTTTGACCCTAACCCAGACTGGTCTCCAGACGGCACCCGAGTCTCATACACGGAACGTTCTCGTGAGTTCTTCTCCGGAAAGCTCAACATCATCAATTTCGACGCGAAAACGGGAACAGCTGTCGGATTGCCTCGTACGCTCTACACTGCGAAGAACGACCCGGGCGGAGCATGGGCAATCAATACGGTGACCTGGTCTCCCGATAGCAAAACTCTTACCGTTGTCCTGCAGGAATCAGGTTGGGATAAGCTCTGGCAAATTTCGCCAACGGGAGGAACTCCGAAACAACTGACCCGAGGAACTGGTGAAGACGAACTCCCCGTGTATTCGCCTGATGGAAGATGGATTGTCTTTACTTCAAATCGAGATCTTCCTGAAGAACGTCACCTCTGGGTTATCTCGTCGCAAGGAGGCGAGCCCCAGCGAATTACTCACCTATCTGGCATTGAGGGCAATCCTCAATGGAGTGCCGATAGTAAGGAGATTTACTTCACACGTGCTACTGCCCTAACCTCACCGGACGCATACGTGGCAGTTGCAACAGGCAAGGACGAGCCGCGTCCGCTGGAACCCATCAGGGTGGGGAAATATGAAGCTCTGGGAATCGTTCCAGAGGTGGCACATTTCAAAGGTAAAGATGGCATTCCTCTCGCGGGCATTGTTTATAAACCTGCAGGATACAAGCCTGGCGTCCAGTATCCTGCGGTGATATGGGCTCATGGAGGCCCTGAAGGACAGATTCTGCTGAGCCTCAATCCGTGGTCACTCTTCCTGGCGCAGAGAGGATATGTTGTCTTCGAGCCGAACTTCCGCGGGAGCACTGGCTATGGTGAGCGATTTCGAAATGCCAATGTAGAGGACTCAGGCGGTGGCGAGATCGATGATATCGCCCAGGCCGTTCAGTATCTCGTCACATCAGGCATCGCTGATCCCCATCATATTGCGATCGGCGGAGGAAGCCACGGAGGAACCGTCGTTGCAAATGCCGTTGTAAAGCTTCCCACAACGTTCGCCGCAGGTATTGAAATGTTCGGTGTGGTCGACCGTGCTCTTTTTCTTCAGTACACCAATCGAAACTCGAAGATTCGCTGGGAGACCAAGATGGGCGGTTCTCCTGCAGCAAAGCCGGCAGTGTATCGAAGGGCGAATGTACTTCCTGACGTAGCGAAGATTCAGACTCCCTTGCTTATTCTGCACGGCGAGGAAGATCCTCAAGTTCCACCGCAGGAGTCAATGGAATTTACCAAGGCTCTCAAACAGGCAGGGAAGGACTTTGTCTACGTAACTTACCCGCATGAAGGACATGGGTTTCAGCAGAGGGACCATCGTGAGGATGCGTATCGACGCCAGATCGAGTTCCTCGACAAATATCTTCAACCCAGTTCGCCACAACAGCTCCGTACTTCTAAGTAAGAGGATCTTGATGATGTTCAAGGCACGCAGACGGCTGTTCTTCTCAGCTCTTCTTCTAGCAACTCCTTTGGTGTCGCAGCAGGCAAAATCAACCTACGATCCCGGAATTCGCCCTGTAACAGCTGAATCGATTGCCGCGGAAGAGGCTGCCGAAAATGCCTGGTTCAGTCATCTCCAGTTTCTCGCTTCAGATGACTTGAAGGGCCGCCAAACCGGAACCGCTGATTACCTTCGTGCAGCAGATTATGTAGAGTCACAGTTCAAGGCGATCGGCCTTAAGTCCGCCGGTACGGATGGTTTTCGGCAGCCGGTTGGCTTTCGCAAGATAAAGACCGACGTCGAAAAATCATCACTCGAAATTGTTCATCCCGACGGTTCGGTGCTATCCATTAAGATCGGCCCTGGGGTTTCACTGAGTCCTCACGTCGACGGCTCGGATCCACTTGAAGCCCCTGCAGTCTTTGCAGGATACGGCTTCGCCGTTCCAAGTCAGAACTTCGACGATCTTGACGGAGTTGATCTAAGGGGCAAGATAGCAGTGGTCTTTGGCGGGTCGCCCCCATCCGTGCATGGCCCTCTCCGCGCTTACTTTCGAACAGCTGCTGAGCGATGGAAGGCCCTGAAAGCGGCTGGCGCGATAGGAGTCATCACGATACAACCGGCTGGTAGTCGCGGAGTTCGTCCGTCAGCGCCTACAGAACGCCCAGTGTACCTTCTCTCTGACCCTCAGACGGACACGCTGGCGGGCATTCGTCTCGGCGCTACTCTCGCTGAGGAGGCTGCAAAGGTTCTCTTTGAAGGTTCACCTCGTACCCTTGAGGAATTGCAGGCGATTGCTTCTTCTGGGAAACCGTTCCCTAAGTTTCCTCTTGCGGTCAAAATCCGCGCCACGACCGTCGTACAGGTTCTCGAAGAATTCAAAGCTCCAAACATCGTAGGGTCGCTGCCGGGAACTGACCGTCACCTCAAATCGGAGTTCCTCATCATCAGCGCGCATCTAGACCATGTAGGAGTTGGGCGCGAGGTCAACGGCGACACAATTTATAACGGCGCAATGGATAATGCGGTTGGAATCGCGTCTCTAATTGAAGTTGCCAAAGCATTAGCCAAACATCCCTCGAAACGGTCCATAATCTTTCTGGCTTTAACTGGTGAGGAAGAAGGCGAACTCGGCTCCCAATACTTCGCGCGCTTTCCAACAGTCTCGCGCCGGAGCATCATCGCCGACTTGAATATGGATATGTATCTGCCGATCTTCCCGCTTCACTTTCTTGAGGTTCAGGGTCTAGGAGAATCAACTCTGGGCAACGATGCGCGTGCGGCGGCGCAACTCAATGATATTGAAGTGCAGTTCGATAAACAGCCCGATGAGAACCGCTTCATACGATCGGACCAGGCCAGCTTCGTTAAATACGGCATTCCTGGTTTAGCGTTCAAGTTCGGATGGCTTCCCGGCGGTCCAGAGGAAAAGGCGTTCAACGAATGGATTAAGAGTCGCTACCACCGGCCAAGTGACGATCTAGGCCAACCTATCGATCGGGGAGCGGCGATTCGTTTCGACCGCGTGCTCGTTACTCTCGCTGAACGTGTCGCCAATGCTTCTAGACGTCCGACTTGGTATCCAGAGAGCTTCTTCAGCACTATTCCAGCCTCTTAGAAGCGCATTTTATCGGGCTAGCCGTGGCCCATTGAGCAAATACGAGCAGTCGGCTTTTCGGCTCGAATCCTGTTACATTCAATATTCGTCCCGCAAATTTATCGTCCGCGCACGACCGCAAGGGCCGATCGACAGGCCTGCGCAAATATATTCGGCTTTTGTGGAGAGCATGTACTCCTTGCCATGATGAGTTGCGTTGCAACGGGCCGATTGGGGTTTGCTGGATAGGGACTCGCCAATGCATTACCAGACGGAGCAACGTTCCGCTTCTGATCGAACCATCTCGTCTCCCGCTTTGCAGCTGAACGCATGTTCAAACTCGGGCATGTTGCTGAGTGGTCCGAGCACCCGAAACTTTCCCGGCGGATGTGGATCAACCGAGACAGCCACTCGAGCAGACTCCGGGCGCACGATCATTCCGCGCCATTGAGCTTCGGCTAGAAAGAACTGCTGATCAGGAGTAAAGCCGTCCACGGTCGATTCCGGCCCTTTGCCCTCGCGAGATCGCTTATACGCCCGATATGCCAGATTGACTCCACCCAGATCGCCAAGCGCCTCACCCGTGACAAGTTTGCCCTGCAGGTGAAGACCGGGCTCGACAAAGTAGGAGTCATATTGCTTTGTGGTACAAGCAGTGCGAGTCTGGAAGTTCTTGAAGTCAGTGTCGGTCCACCAGTTTTCGAGCTTTCCAGTGGCATCGAATTGTGCGCCTTCATCATCCACGCCATGCGAGATCTCATGGCCGATGCTGACCCCGACCGCACCATAGTTGATTGCGTCCAGTCCTTTCGGATCAAAACCCGGCGGCTGTAGATAGCCCGCAGGCACAACGATCTCATTCATCGAAGGGTTGTAGTAGGCGTTCATTGTTGGCGGCGTCATGTCCCAACGTTCACGATCGACAGGTTTCCCAACTTGCCTAAGATCGTCACGCACGGCATAGCGTCTCGTGCTCAGGACATTCTCTAGGTAGGAATCTCTATCGACCTTTACCCCGGCATAGTCTTTCCACTTATCCGGATATCCAATCTTGATGTTGAGCGAACCGACTTTTTCCAAAGCCTTGGCCTTGGTAGGCGCAGTCATCCAATCGCGAGACTGAATCGAACGCTTCAACTCATCGACGATATTGACGGCCATCTGACGAGCCCGGGTCTTTGCCTCAGGCGGAAGATAACGGTCGATATACTCATGGCCGAGCGCCTCTCCCAACATGCCGTCCGTTGCAATAACACATCGCTGCCAGCGGGGCCGTTGTTCCTTGGCCCCGCTCATCGTGGTTCCAAAGAATGCGAAGTTCTCTTCTTCAAATGGGGTAGCTAGGTAAGCAGCCTCGCCGTGGAGTACGGTCCACTGCAGATAAAGCTTCCAGTCTTCTATCGCAAGCGAGGTGAGGAGGTCACTGAACGCATGTACAAGCTTCGGCTGCGGCACGTTGATGCGGCCTTCCTTCGTGAGACCAAGGCCCTGAAACGTCAGGTCCCAGTCGAAGTTTGGCGCTAGTGTTTTCAACTCCAAAAAACTCATTGGATGATCTTGGACTTTCGGATCGCGCAGTTCGACGCGGCTTAGTCGCGCCTGCGCGAGTGCCATCTCAATCTTGATCACGGCGTTGGCAGCCTTTAAAGCATCGGCACCGCTGCTACCCGCCAGTACGAACATCTTTTGGACATGCTTTACGTACTTCTCACGAACCTCCTTAAATCGCGGCTCATCCCGCAGATAGTAATCGCGATCCGGAAGACCCAATCCCGTGATGCTGATTTCAGCAATCATGTGTGTCGTATCGTGCAAATCCTGCGTTGCCGACAGGGAGAGCGGGGCGGAAATCCGGATCTCCTCAAGCCGAACGATCTCTGCTGTAAGACTCTTGGCGTCCCGCATACCCGCAATGTGTCTTAGGGTTGGTTCAAGCGGCTTCAGACCGAGAGAATTTATGTGAGATTCGTTTTTGCATGAACCGTAAAAATCGCCTGTAAGTTGGCCGGGCGAGCCCTTGGGCAGCGAAACTGCCTTGCTTGCATCCTCTTCGGCAATAGAGCGCAACCTGGCGCGGGTCTCTTCCTGTGTTACCTCACGAATCGCCCATCGCGTCTGCATGGCTGGCATGGGATGTGTAGCCCGCCACTGGCCATTGGCGTAGGCATCGAAGTCAGTGCAAGGACTGACTGTGCGGTCAATGTCTTCAACTGGTACGCCCCGCAATTGGGCATAAGATGCAGTGACAACCATTAACACAGTGAGGAGCGGCAGAATAATCAAGCGTTTCACATTCATCTCCAAAGGTATCCCCACACATTACAACAACGTCTTGCGGCCTCATGGGTGGTTCCGAAAAATGGAATCTCACCTGTGGTGCGTTCTGTGCCGCATATCAAAACGTGGCGAGACTAAACTCCAGCGATTAAAGGATGAACGATGAAACCTCGCGGTTGCCGATTAGGTTTCCGAAACTCCTATCTAACCTCAGTAAGCCTGTAGCCGGAAATCGCAGCCTGCAGGCGGTTGCATTCTGCGCTTCGCTCTAGTTGGTCGGAAATCTAGGAGTAAGAATGAGCAAAGGTTGATACTGTTTGTCACCAGACCACCCTCGAACCGTCGCTGCCGAATACATCAAACGCGGAGCGAAGATCGACATGTCGATCTATTTGTTTTTAGAGTCTTGCACTAGTTGAGGTATCTCTGGCCACTCATGCCTAGGATAGCGGCGCATCAGTTCCCGTCGAATCTGCGGGTAGAGGCCCTTCCAGAATCCAGCAAGGTCTGTCGTCGTTTGTACCGCACGATGGTTTGGAGCCAGGAGATGGATGACGAGCGGTGTCCTGTCCGGACCGATCCGTGGAGTGTCCTGCATCCCGAAGAAATCTTGCAGGCGGGATGAAATCCAAGGCGGTCTGCCCTCCTCGTAGTGGATCTTCGTCTGACGTCCATTTTTTAGACGAATGCTGAGAGGGGCGATCTCGTTAAGGAGTTTCGTGTTTATCCGTTGTTCTAGTAGCGGGATGAAGTCCCTGGAGGCCCCCTTTAGGTCCCCAAAGCTTTGAAGTCCCAGGCACAAACTACGCAGCGTATCGAGGAGATTTGGAGACTCGAATCCCGCGAAGGTCAATCGAGCCAGGAAGCCTTCCAGAGTCGCTTTTTCTACAAACTGATCTATTCCCATCTCGATTGCCTTCTGGGCGAGCAAATCAGCCGCTTCGGCCTCTGGCGCGGCGCCTCTCGACTCTTCAATGACCAGTTTGTCGTATAGCAAAGCACTGACTTTCTCGACGCGCTCTGTGATGCGATTCCAGACCACACTCGACCTTTCCTCAATGCGCTCAGGAAAAAGATCGAGCAACCACTCTGGCTGGATCCTCGCGGTCATTCGGATGAGCGGCAAGGGGTTTTCCTTGCGATCCTCCGCATCAAGGGCAAGCATGAATTCATAGGGAGGGGGCTCACCGGCAACTTCGGCCGAGATGCCTGTCGATAACAGCAACTGATTGCCCATTCGGCGCCGGGCGACACGGTCAGGAAAACCAGTCAGAACGGAAAGCAGCAGAGCCTCGTCATCATGACGACTGTGCCTTGGTGGTCGCGACATTCTGAGGAGTTGCTCCGTGTGCTGCCGCAACCGGTAATCCTGAGGCAGGTCCATGGCAGCAAGCAGATCATTCTTCTCGCTTCGCGCTCCCAGGGCGAGCATTGCCGCGGCCAGACATCCATCCTTCCCGACGCCTCGATCTAAGGCTTCAACGACGATGCGCGACAGGCGCGGGGGCAAAGGAAAACTTGCGAGACGCTCTTCCATGCCGCCATGTGCTCCGATCCGATCGAGCAGCAACTCAGCGCTCTCGACATTCTCCTTGAGTGGAGCATCCAGCCAATCGAGATCATCGAGATGCGCTATCTTCATCGCCCGAATGTTGAGTAAAAGCTGCGAGAGATCGGCGCGGGCGATCTCAGGAGTATCGTGTTTCGGGCGCAATAAATAATCTTCTTCGGAATAGAGACGTATCACTTGGCCGGGACCGGTGCGGCCCGCTCTTCCGGCTCTTTGAGTTGCAGACGCTTTGCTGATCCGGCTGACGTGCAGTGTCGGCAGTCCTGTCCAGGGCGAGTAGGTTGCGATGCGCGCCAAACCACTATCAATGACCGCAGTTACCCCGTCGACGGTCACAGAGCTCTCAGCGACATTTGTGGCGAGGACGAGCTTTCTTTCCTCGGATGGCAACACGGCACGATCCTGATCGGCAGGTGAAAGATCTCCGTGTAGGGGCAAGACAAGCAGGCCGGCCTGGCGAGCGATCGTTTCGCACTCGCGCATCGCTCTCCGGATCTCGGCGATGCCAGGAAGGAAGGCAAGGATACTGCCAGGGTTCTGCCTGCTATTCAACAATTCCACAGCGTTCCTTGTTTGAACATGAAGCGGATCAGGGGAGTAAGGCAGATGCCTAACTGACAGCTCAAATAGCTTCCCCTCTGATCGAAGGATTGGACAATTTTCAAGGTAGCGAGCGATCGGCGCAGTATCGAGCGTGGCCGACATCACAATGATCCGTATCTCCGACCGGGTGCGCTGAAGACGCTTCAGGAGTGCCAGCGCCAGATCGCTGTCCAGATGGCGTTCGTGGAACTCGTCCAGGACGACCGCGTCGACGCCCTTCAGGGTTGGATCCGTCAGTAAGCGGCGGGTCAGAATACCCTCTGTGACAAATCGTAGTCGCGTGCCTGGTCCTATCTTCTCTTCGAAACGGACCTGGTAGCCGACTGTTCCACCAACCTCTTCGCCCAACTCCCACGCGACCCTTCGTGCCGCCATACGCGCCGCAATCCTGCGGGGCTCGAGCACAATGATTTCGCCGCTGACGAGGCTAAGAATGGCCGGTGGAACACGGGTGGTCTTGCCGGTTCCCGGCGGCGCTTCAACTACAAGGTTGGGCGTATGCTGCAGGGACGCGAGAATCTCCGGCAGAATAGCATCTACCGGAAGTGCTGGTTTTCGATTCACTGACTCGATCGGAACATAGCGTTTCCGGTACCGTCAATCGCTCAGATCGATCGTGGCTACAATATGAGACAACTGTTATGGCAAACGAAGGCACCCCCCACTCCGCTCCTGATTTTCTGAATGAACCTGAGGCCATCGACGATTCCGCAGAATCGTTTGGCTCACTCCTCTCACAGTTTGAAAAGACTCGTGCCGATCGATCGACGGCAGAGGCCGCGCAGGAGGAAGGAATCGTGGTGTCGATCTCATCAGATTCTGTGTTTCTGGATATCGGCTTCAAAGTCGAGGGCATTCTCCCACGAGCCGCGTTTGACAACAACGCCGACGGGGTGACGGTTGGAGACAGGTTTCCTGTCTCGGTAAAGGGACGCAATGAAGAGGGATACTATGCGCTCTCGCGTTTGAAGATTGTGCAACCGACGGACTGGTCGTCATTGGAAGAAGCCTACGCGCAAAAGACAGCCGTCGTGGGAACCGTGACCGGCGTCGTCAAGGGCGGTCTTACAGTCGACGTTGGCGTCCGTGCCTTTATGCCTGCATCTCGCAGTGGTACCCGCGATGCAACCGAGTTGGAGAAGCTTGTAGGCCAGGAGATCACCTGCCGTATCTCCAAACTCGACGCCGCCGAGGAAGATGTTGTCGTCGATCGCCGCGTCATCCTCGAGGAGCAGACCCGCCAGCTTGAACAGAAGCGCTATTCCGAGGTGAGCGAGGGCGACATTGTCAGTGGCGAGGTCAGAAGTCTCACCGCCTACGGTGCCTTTGTCGATCTTGGCGGAGTGGATGGCCTGCTGCATGTCAGCGATATCGCATGGACTCGCGTCAATAACCCCGAGGAAGTTCTCACCGTTGGTCAACAGCTTAAGGTGAAGGTTCTGAAGGTTGATGCCGACAGTAGGCGGATTTCGCTTGGGCTCAAGCAACTGCAACCGGAGCCGTGGGACTCTGCTGCCGACAGGTATCAGTTGGGACAGCGTGTTAGTGGCACGGTAAAGCGTCTTACGGACTTCGGTGCGTTTATCGAAATTGAGGCGGGGATCGAGGGTCTGATTCACGTCTCTGAGATGTCGTGGGTCAACAAGGTGCGAAAGCCCAGTGATCTTCTCAAACTCGATGAAGCGGTTGAGGCCGTCGTCCTCTCGATCACCCCGGCTGAGCGCCGCCTTTCCCTGGGGCTTAAGCAGGCCCTTGGCGATCCATGGACGGTGGTGCCTCAGAAGTATCCTGCGGGCTCTGTTATCGAGGGTCCGGTCGTGCGACTGACAAAGTTTGGGGCCTTCGTTCAACTGGTAGAAGGCATTGAGGGGCTCGTTCACATCAGCGAAATTAGCGCCGAAAAGCGCATCAACCACCCGCAGGATGTGTTGAAGCAAGGACAGATCGTCAAGGCTCAGATTCTCGCCATCGATATGGAAAAGCGTCAGATAAAGCTGAGTATGAAGCAGCTGATTCCTACTGACCTGGATGAGTATCTCGCAGAGCATTCAATTGGGGACGTCGTATCGGGCCGCCTGATCGAACAGACTGGGGACCACGCCATTGTGGAACTTGGCGAAGGCATACGAGCTAATTGCGCGGTAAGAGCAAGATCCGAGATGGTTCCGGCACCTAGTCAAGGCGAAACCAAACTCGATCTTTCAGCACTTAGTTCGATGCTGAACGCTCGATGGAAGGGTGATTCGAAAGCTGCGACCGGGCACGCTGAACCACTTCGCGTTGGTCAGATGCGCAACTTCAAAATCACCATGATCGATAACGACACTAAACAAATCGACCTGGAGTTGACGACATAAGCGCTCAGGTGAACTTACGTGGGTCTAGATGGCTTTTTATCCATACTGTTCCCGCGGCGTAAATCATTATGGAGACGTATTTGTTGTGGTCCTGTTGTTTCTTCAGGAGCAAATAAGGGTTGCTTGAACGATTGCAGTTCGCATCATAATCGGTACCGCAACCAGACTTAGCCTGTACAAATACGGTGTGCACATTCGCCCGCCGCCTGTGGCCCCGCGCTCACCGCTCACGGGAGAATAAGAAGCGAAAACAGGTTGGATGTCATTGTGGGATTAGCCGATTTGGGATCGCGGCGTTCCTTGAAGCTGGTTTCAGTGCTCAGCTAGATGAGATCTCGGACGAACCTTGACGGGTGGAGCCGTAGTTATGCCATCGTTACTCGCTCTTTGGGAAGGAAAAGGACCCGATCCAGTCGCCGATTTAGTCACCACTTCTGAAGATAAAGCGCAGGTCTATGCGATGTAATGCGATCCTGGGTCGTAGGTAGAATCCGTGTAGTTATTGGGGATTTCGTGTTATTGCAGTTTTTTGCGATTCGGTGCAAAGTTGGCTAAAACGGATCCTAAGTCTGGTGCGTCTGCCAATTTCGCCACTTTCGCATTTGGAGGCAATGCCTACGTGTTCGGATGTGCGAATGGTGCCAGTATCTGGATCGGCTTGGCTGGCGGGTTTCGCGGAACGTATACTCCTGCTGTTTCCTCTCAGGAGAATTTCTTACTTCTAAATTATGGTGCAACTACTCAAAGAGCAGACCCTTGAAGCCAATCTGGAGCTGGTAACGCGAGGGCTGGTTCTGTACACCTTCGGTAATGCCAGCGGTATCGACCGCGAGAAGGGTTTGGTCGTTATCAAGCCGAGCGGCGTGGATTACGACAAGCTGAAGCCTGAGCACATGGTTGTAACAGACCTGAATGGAGCGATTGTTGAAGGCGATTTGCGACCGTCGAGCGACTTGAAGACGCACCTTGCACTATATAAGGCATTCGAGGCCATCGGAGGGGTGGTGCACACCCATTCCGAGAACGCGACGGCCTGGGCGCAGGCAGTGCGTGATATCCCGGCTCTGGGAACCACCCATGCCGACTATTTTCATGGTCCGGTGCCGTGCACACGGGAGCTGACTGATGCCGAGATTGAGGGCGATTATGTGTTGAACACTGGCACGGCGATCATCGAGCGTTTTGAAGGAATCGATCCTCTCGCTGTGCCTGGAGTTCTTGTTGCAGGACATGCACCGTTTACCTGGGGCAAGACAGTTCTTGATGCAGCACACAACGCCGTGGTGCTGGAAGCTGTGGCGAAGATGGCTTTTAAGACGGTGTTGCTGAATTCACAGTGTGGTGTGTCGAATACGCTTTTGGACCGGCACTACTATCGTAAGCATGGTGCGAAAGCTACCTATGGACAGAGCAAGGGGATTTGAGAATGGCAGTTGTCGCCGGAGTTGATTTTGGAACGCTAAGTGTTCGCGTCACGTTGCTCGATTCAGACAAAGGGAGACTAGCTACAGCCGCGGCGGAGTATCCACTGCATCGTCGTCGCGACGATCCTGACTACGCTACGCAATCTCATGACGACCAGATGCGGGCGCTGGTGAAAGCCACCCGTGAGGTGCTGGCACAGAACGGAATTCGCGGCGAAGACGTGATTGCACTGGCGTTGGATACGACAGGCTCTAGCGTCGTCATGGTCGATAAAGATCTGAAACCACTGGATGACTACTACCTCTGGTGCGATCACCGTGCTCATCGGGAGGCCCAAGAGATTACGCGGCAGGCGCATGAATCCGCACTCGAAGCGATTGAGTGGTGTGGTGGCGTTTATTCGCATGAATGGGGATGGGCGAAGCTGTTGCATTGGCTGAGGCATACGAGCGAGGTGAAGCGCGGGCAGTTTGCGACTGCGTTGGAACATTGCGATATGGTGGCCGCGACGCTTACCGGCGTGAAAGATCCGTCTGGATTGAAGCGGTCAGTGTGTGCCATGGGACATAAGTGGATGTGGAATCCGAAGTGGGGAGGACTTCCTGCGGAGGAATTCCTGGTATCTGTTGATCCTCTGCTCGCTGGGGTGCGAGCGAAGATCGGTGGGGAATATCTGACTTCAGATCATATTTATGGCGGTCTAAGTCCAGAGTGGGCGGAGCAGATGGGGCTGCAAGCTGGAATTCCTATTCCTGTGGGTGCATTCGACGCGCACTGGGACGCGCTCGGCGCCGGGTGCAGACCGGGGGATGTTGTGAACGTCGTGGGTACGTCGACGTGCATTATTGCGACAGCGGAGAAGACGGATTTGGTGCCGGGAGTCTGCGGAGTTGTTCCCGGTAGTGTTGAACCGTCGCTGACAGGGATTGAAGCGGGTCTATCTGCTGTGGGAGATATCTTTGAAGCAATTGCGCGCCGCGCCGGTATGAAGGTAAAGGATCTGGCGCTGGGGCTTGATACTTATAAGCCGGGACAAACGGGACTACTGCGGCTGAGTTGGGACAACGGCGACCGCACTGTGTTGGTGAATCCGGAGCTTGGTGGAGTCACTCTTGGGTGGAATTTAGTTCATACTGCCCAGGATGAACTCTTCGCTGCTATTGAAGGGACCGCGTTCCATACGCGCATTATCCTTGAACGCATGGCTGAGCATGGCGTTCCCGTGGAGCGAGTCATCAACGCTGGGGGCATTCCGCAGAACAATTCAGTGCTCAATCAGATCTACGCGAACGTTTTGAACAAGCCGGTGCTTGTACCCGATGGAACACCGACAAGCCTCGGTTCCGGGATTATGGCCCTTGTTGCCGCAGGCGTCTTCCCATCGATTGCGGCAGCACAGGAAAAGCTCTGTCTGCCATTCAGGACCTATCTCCCGGAGCAGAAGGCTGTGGTTCTCTATGAGCAGCTGTACCAGCTTTATCGCAAGGTGTACTTCTCGCTTGGTACTAGAGGCGGTGACGCGGTTTCGCTCGGAGATGTATTGCCTGAGATCAGGAAGATTGCCAGCTTGTCGCGGCAGGAGCCAGCAAGTTAGAAGAGCCAACTTCGTGAAATAGATCGAAAGATGAATGCTGCCTCATTGCTCGATGAGGCAGCATCCGCTTAATAGGACAAGCTATTGCATTGATACGGAAACGCAATCACGTCCTCAAAAAATCTGATGAAGCAAAAAGCGAACAAATACGCGTCGATATTACATATAGAAATTCTATATATGTGATGTGACCGATAGCCGGTAGATTTTCGTTGTCGCACTATGGTTTTGCGATAAAGTGAAAACACAGCTACTCAGCCGCACATCCTTTGCAGCCTCTTGGCCACGACGCCTCTTGGCTGAAGCTCCCTTTCAGCGAAACGTTGCGATCGTCAGCGCCTCCGAGCGGTGACGGCATTGGCAGTTGATCTTCACCACCTTTGAATTTCATTCAAGACGAGGTATCTGTTCGATGGGAATTAGCAGGCGCGATTTTTTAATGCGGGTAGGGCAGGCTGGCGGATACAGCGCTGCGTTCACAACCATGCAGTCGCTTGGGCTGATGCCGATGAAGGCGATCGAGGCTCAGCCTATAGCGGCAGCTGCTGGCACTGGCAAGGGCGTAAAGATTGTTGTGCTGGGTGGCGGAGTAGGCGGTCTTGTGACAGCCTATGAGGCAAAGAAGCTTGGCTACGACGTGACCCTGCTGGAAGCGCGGCACCGGCCGGGTGGACGCGCCTGGAGTGCGCGGAACGGAGATGTGGTTGAGTTTGTCGACGGCACTACGCAGAAGGTGAACTGGAGCGAAGGGCTTTATCAGAACATGGGGCCTGGACGCCTGCCTTCCGTACATGGGACTATGCTTGGCTATTGTCGCGAACTGAAGGTACCGCTTGAGGTGGAAATCAACACCTCGCGTTCGACGCTGCTGCAGAACGACAAGGTAAATGGTGGTAAGGCGGTACAGCAGCGGCAAGCAATCAACGACACGCGGGGACAGGTTAGTGAGTTGCTGTCGAAGGCGATTGCCGGCGGGGCGCTCGATCAGGAATTGAGCACCGAAGATCGCCAGCGGATGATCGACGTGCTAAAGATCTACGGGCCGCTCGATAAGGAAGGCAAATACAAAGGCTCGGACCGTTCAGCGATCAAGCGTTATCCCGGTGCGGGGCCGCAGACGATGATTGTCGACGATCACCCGCTGGCCATTCATGAATTGCTGGATGCGAACTTCTGGGGTGCGGAGCTGTATGAAGAGGCGTGGGACTGGCAGGCGACGATGCTACAGCCGGTGAACGGCATGCAGCAGATCTCGAATGCGTTGGCGAAGGCGCTCGGCTCGGTGGTTGTTTATGACGCCCCGGTGACTGAGATTGCGAAGACGGCGAAGGGCGTGCGTGTGGGATACGCGAAGGGAGGCGCGACGAAGTTTATCGAAGCCGACTACGCTGTGTGCGCGATGCCGTTGACGATCCTGAAGAAGATCAAGGCAGATCTTGACTCGGCACATCGTGGAGCTGTGGATCGTGGCGCCATGGCGTATCGCGGATCGTTCAAGATTCCGTGGGAGTCGCGTCGCTTCTGGGAGACGGACTACAACATCTACGGTGGGCTGTCATTCCTGGCGAGCGGACCGAGCCCGGTGTGGTATCCGAGCTGCAATATCTTCGCCGATCGCGGAATTATTGTTTCCGGCTACATGGATGAGACAAACGGTGGATTCGACAAGCTAACGATGGAACAGAAATTCGAGGCTTCGCGAGCTTCAATTGAAAAGTTGCATCCTGGGCATGGCAAGGAGTTGGAGAAGCCTGTGTTCTGTGGATGGAAGCATATCAAGTGGAACGAGGGATCGTGGATAGGTATGACTCCTCAAGCAGACTACGATGTGATCACCCAGCCTGATGGTCCAATCTACTTTGCTGGTGACCATACGAGCCACGTCGTGGGCTGGCAGGAAGGTGCAGCGTTGAGCGGAAAGCGGGCCGTGCAGATGATCAGCGACAAAGTGAAGGCAGCGCGCCTTGAAGGGAAGCATCGCGAGACGGTTTCGGCATAACAACGAAGACAACCGACAAGAACGATAAGGAGAATTGCGTTGATAATGAAGAGTTTGCTGGCAGCAGCAATGATGGCAGGGTGCGCGGGGACGATGCAGGCGCAAAGCGGCGAGGTTGTAAAGCATATCCAATCGGATAAGTCTCCGCTGGCCGCGGGCGTGTGGGTAGGGAGCACCTACTACATGAGCGGAACGCTGGCATCCCCTGTCACACCCGAAGACAAGACGAAAGGAACTCCGGCCGTATATGGCGATACGAAGGCACAGACCACCTCCATTCTCACGAAGATCCAGGCTGGCCTGAAGGAGCAGGGGCTGGACATGAAGGACGTCGTGAAGATGACTGTTTTTTTATCGGGTGATCCGGCGAAGGGCGGCAAGGCCGATGTGGATGGAATGAACGCAAGCTTCCGTGAGTTCTTTGGAACGAAGGAGCAGCCGAACAAGCCGGCGCGTTCTACGGTGCAGGTGGCGGCGCTGGTCGTTCCGTGGGGACTGCTGGAGATCGAAGTGATCGCTGCCAAGAGCCAGTAGGAACCGTCAGATAGCATTAAGAGGGAGCCATATTGGCTCCCTCTTAGTCTTGCACATCGTGGATGCGGGTCTATTTCTTTGCGACGTCAGAGTGGATGGCAGGCGTAGAACTGAGTTCGCGAGCGCGTTGTTCAACAGCGCGCATTACGCGTAGCAGGTTGCCACCGTAGATCTTCTTGATATCGTCGGCGGAGTAGCCCTTTTCGAGTAGAGCACGTGTGAGGGCGGGGAACTTGTCGTAGGAACTAAGCTCGGCTGGAACACAGCCGACACCATCGAAGTCTGTGCCGATGCCGACGTGGTCAATGCCACCGACCTTGACAGCATGATCGATCTGGTCGATAACGTCGGCGAGCGTGGCGGGTGGAAGCTTTTCAGTGAACTCGGCGCGGAGCTTTTCGATGGCTGCACTCTTCTCGGCTGGATCTTCAATCTTCATCGCGGCTATGTAATGCTCGCGCATGGAGGCCTGAAGTGGTTTGGAGGCGTCGTTATAACGCTGGGAGAGGTAGCTACAGTCGAAGTTAATCTGCATAGTACCTCCCTTCGCTGCGAGCGCTTTGATCATATCGTCTGTCATGTTGCGAGTGTGGTTGGAGAGGGCGCGGCATGATGAGTGCGAAGCGATGATGGGGGCTGAGGATGTTTCGAGCGCATCCCAGAAGGTCTTGTCCGCTGTGTGGGAGATATCGACCATCATTCCGAGGCGGTTCATCTCGCGGACGACATCCTTTCCGAAGGGAGTGAGGCCGTTGTGGTGCTCGACCTTCGGATTGTCGGCGTCTCCCTGAGCGTCGGCCCAGCTGTTGGTGTTGAAGTGGGTCAGGGTCATATAGCGAACGCCGAGGGCGTAATAATCGCGCAGCAGGCGAAGAGAGTCTTCGATAGCGTGGCCACCTTCGATCCCCATGAGCGCGGCGATCTTGTGCTCGTTGTGTGCGCGGACAATGTCGTCCGCTGTCGCGGCGAAAACGAACTCGTTAGGATGTGCGGCGATGACGTCAGTACGGACGGTGTCGATCATCTCCAGTGTGCGATTGGCGGAGTGGTTTCCGTTGACGTATTCCGCTCCAACGTAAACGGCAAAGAACTCTGCCCCGAGGAAGCCCTTCATGCGGGCAAGGTCGGTCTGACCCTGTTTATTCGGTGTGGCGATATCGTAGCCGGCAACGGTCAGCGAGGTGACGTCATTGTGGGTATCGATAAGGATGGCGTCTCGAGTGATGCGATCGACTTCGGCCTGAGTAACCTTGTGCTGCTGGGCGGCGAGGGGAAGTGCGATGAGGGTGAGAGAAACTAGGGGGGACACACGTCGCAAGATGGACAAGGCGAAACCTTTCTGCGTGAAGAGTATGTCGGCTATCTTTTCACGAAAGTGAGAGAACGGTGCAAGATAAGAGAAGATCCAGGTCAGTTCTATCGAGGAAGATCGCTGGAATTTACGTTTCGGGTTGAATCACAATGTCATGAAATTTTTGTTGACACACTAGATTCACAAAGCTAGTCTGAAGTTCAACACCACAAAGGCTACTTTTCACATCATTGGGTCAGCTGAGTATCCACGACCTTCAACCATGAAGTGTATCTAGCTCCCTCCGTAGTGCGGTTTTCGTAAGCAAGAACAGAGTGCATTTTCAACTGTTCCTCGTTTCACGTAAGTCCAATTTGCATTTGTTTTACTCCGGCGACGCAGTCGGAGAGCAGATTGTAGAGACCCTCGCCGCTATCTACAGCAATTCCAGTAAAGGACAAACAGATCAGGCTTAAGCTGCTTGGCGGTGAAGGTGTATTCGCTGCCGGGGAGAAGATGCATTTGATGCGTCAAGTCTGAGGTGTACCCGGACGCAAAGTTCCCTGTTTGCACACGCTGGAAAGCTCTGTCCACATGGCCTGGTCGCACAGGCTTGTCACTATATGTGTCTTTGAATCCCAGGTGTGTCAAATCACCGTTGGAGGCCGATATGCATCGCATGCAGCGCTTGTTCGGAAGGGTTAATAAATCACTCCTCATCGTCATGATGTTGGTCGTTGCGATGAGCGGAGTGCAAGCACAGTCCTACTACGGAACATTGAAAGGCAGTGTGTTGGATCAACAGGGTGCCGCGATTGCAGGTGCGACCGTGACGTTGACCGATACGGGAACTGGAGTGAAGCGCACCGCGATCACGAACGGTTCAGGCGAGTATGTCTTCAGCGCGGTAGATCCCTCAACCTTCAATCTGTCGGTTACGGCAGATAACTTCCAGGCGTTTACGCGGAGGGGTGTTGTCGTCGCCACGCAGCAGACGCTGACGATCGACACAAAGCTGATGATTGGGCAGACATCACAGTCTGTGGAAGTCTCGGCAAGCGAGCCGCTGATTGATACCTCGACGGCTTCGAATGGACAGGTCTTCGACACTCAAAAACTGACGGACCTTCCTAATCTTGGCCGTAACCCATTTCTGTTGACCAAACTGAATACAAATGTGACAGCAACGGGAGACCCCCGATTCAACCGTTTCCAGGATCAGTCTGGATCATCCGCGATCTCGGTTTCGGGAGGTCCGATCAATGGCAACAACTATGAGATCGACGGCGTTCCCATTACCGACTTCTCCAATCGCGCTGTCATCATTCCATCTGTCGATGCGGTCCAGGAGATGAAGATCCAGACCAACACCTATGACGCCGAGATGGGTCGTACAGGTGGCGGCAACTTCAACACATTGCTAAGGAGTGGAAGCAACACGCTGCACGGCAACTTGCTTGGAACAACGCGACAGACGGATTGGTCAGCAAACACGTGGAACAATAATTATGCTGGCACCCCGCGACCAAACATCACTCAGTACACCTACGAAGGTTCAATCGGTGGCCCGATCATTATCCCGAAGGTCTATAACGGCAAGGACAAGACGTTCTTTTGGTTGACAGAGGAAGGCTATCGTCAGCGATCCCCGTTGGCAAATAATTACTACCTGCCTTCTGCGGCAGAGCGCGCTGGAGACTTCTCCGCCCGCGGTACTGTTACGAATGGCGTGTGCGTCAGCGGTCGATGCATTTATGATCCGGCGACGACGGATGCGAACGGCAATCGTACGCCCTTCGCCAATAACATCATCCCGGCTGGCCGACTTTCCGCTGTTGGTGTAAACCTGCTCGCTGGCATTCCAGCCTGCGGAGCGGGATGCACTTCTGTAGCGACGTATGGTGCGACAAACTTCCGCCCTACGGACTCACTAGGTGATCGTGCCGACGAGTTTATTGGCAAAGTAGACCATCAGGTCACTCGGTGGTGGTCAGCAAATGTCTCTTACATGCACTACGGTTCGAAGGAGCCAGGCGGAAATCCGCTTGGATCATTCGCGGGTGATGGAAACTCCTACCTTCTCTACCGCAAAGTTGACGCAACAACGGTCAACAGTGTGATCACCATCAATCCAACAACGGTTGCGACAGTCGGTTGGGGCTTCAACCGTTTCCCCAACAACACGCTGGACCTGACCAATAACTACGATCAAACACAGCTGGGCTTTCCGAGCTCTTATGTTGGCGGTCTTCAGAAAAAGTCATTTCCTCGCTTGACTCTTTCGCAGATCGGTATGCAGGTTGGTACGAACAACTCTGGTCCCGCTGTGTTTTATTCGCGCAACTTCGTCGCAGGGGTGTCGAAGAGCATGGGTAAGCAGGCCCTGAAGTTTGGTTATGTCTACCGCACCATTAGCGTGGACTTCACCAACGTAAGCAACGGAAACGGTTTCTTCACATTCAACAATACGTTCACATCACAAAACGCGAATTCAACCACCACGAAGACAGCCACGGGCGCGGACCTGGCCGACATGCTGCTTGGTTACCCCACGACCGGTCAGGTGCAAGTAGCAACGAAGATTGCTCTCAATGTGCCTTACCACGCCTTCTACGTGCAGGATGATTATCGTGTAACGAATCGTCTTACCGTCAACGCCGGCCTGCGCTATGAGTACGAGCCTGGTATCCAGGAGCGCAGCAATCACTACGCTGTTGGTTTTGATCAGAATGCGACAAACCCAATAGCTGCTACCTCAGGCGTTGCGACCAAGGGTGGAATTATGTTCGCAGGCCAGAGCGGGTATCCAACGAGATGCTGCAGCAACAGCAATACGAAGTTTGCCCCTCGCGTCGGGGTCGTCTTTTCACTGGATGAAAAGAGCGTTGTACGAGGAGGCTACGGTATCTTTTACGCGCCAATCTACTACTCGACAAGCGCCAGTTTCGCACCGGGTTATGTTTCAACGACATCCTATGTCGCGTCGAATAATTCAAATAACACGCCAGCTAACTCTCTTTCGAATCCTTACCCGGGTGGTTTGTTGCAGCCGGTTGGCAATTCTCTTGGCCTCTCTCAAGGATTGGGTGACGCTTTGACCACAATCGATCAGGGACGCCAATCGCCAATGGTGCAGCAATACTCTCTCGATCTTGAGCGCCAATTTCCCTATGGCGTGGCGTTGCAGCTCGGCTACGTTGGATCGAAGGGCAAGAATCTTCTCCCCGGCAACGGCACGACGTACAACATCGACCAGGTGAATTACAACGCCATTCCTTACGGTGTCGGCACATGCCCATCGAATCCCACGGGCTTGTCGGCAGGCACGTTCCTTGCAAGATCGAGTGCCAACCCCTATTACCAGAAGGGTGGTATCGGAGTCATCTCTGCTGCCACGGTTGCAAATGCTCAGCTCTGCAAGCCGTTCCCTGAATTCTCTTCCGTAAACGTTCAGCCGAGTTCGGCGAACTCTCTTTACAACTCGCTGATCGTCAAGGCGCAAAAGAGGATGGCGCATGGTCTGGATTTTGTGATCGGATACACCTGGTCAGCGAACTGGGATTCTAACTTTGGAACGACCAGTTCCCTCAACTCGGGTCAGAACGGACCGCAGGATATCTACAACATAAAGCGTGAGTATGCTCGCGCTATCAACAATCTTCCGCACCGGTTCACTATGGGTGGAACATACCAGTTGCCGTTTGGTCGCGGCCGCACTTTCTTGTCGTCGAATCGCTGGGTAGACCTCGCAGTGGGTGGCTGGAACGTCAATGCGACATTCGTAGGTCAGAGCGGCGGCCCTATAGCCGTCAAGATGAACACGAATGGAAACAGCAATGCTGGCTCTGGTTCGCAGCGTCCTAATCTGACGGGAGTGACTCCTTGCACCTCGGGTTCAGTCCAGCAGCGTCTGGGACAGGGCGGGAAGCCGACCTATCTGAACGCGGCGGCCTTCTCTGATCCTGGCAATGGAATTAGCGGCAACGCTCCCCGAACACTTGGAGGCTGCTCTGGACCTGCATATAGAAACCTGGATGCCTCGATCTTCAAGGACTTCAAGGTAGTAGAGCGGGTCACGATGCAGTTCCGTGGCGAGTTCATGAACCTTACCAACACGCCTCAGTTCTCGATTCCCACTGGAAATCTTGCAATTGGTGCTAGTTCCTTCGGTCAAGTCTCGACCAACGCGATCAACTTTCCCCGCTTGATTACGCTCGGAGGCAAGATAATGTTCTGAGTCGTATGTACGCATGAAAGGAGAGGCGGAGTTGTTCCGCCTCTCCTTATTTATTTAAGCGCCAATAATAGTTAGCGCTTATTTGACACTGGTTCAACCAGTTGGCTACAGTCGCATTTCAGCGGTTTCGCAGAAGACGGCTCAATCCTATCGTTCGCGGTCGGGCTGGTTTTTCAGCAAAGACTGCTGCTTTGCGGCATCCCGTAGGTATTCCAACGAGAACACAGGCGTAGAGAAGATCTGATAGCGATCTCTATGCGGAGGAGTTTCATGGCTGAAGCAACTTGCGATATTGGCTTAGTGGGATTGGCCGTCATGGGCCAGAATCTGGTACTGAACATGAACGACCACGGGTATAAGGTGGCGGTATTCAACCGAACGACATCCAAGGTCGACGACTTTATCAATCACGAAGCGAAGGGGACCCAAGTAGTCGGTGCGCATTCCGCAGAGGAGCTTTGTAAACTGCTGAAGCGACCGCGACGCGTGATGCTGATGGTGAAGGCCGGTGATGTCGTCGACCAGACGATCGAGCATGTCCTGCCCTATCTCGAAAAGGGTGACATTATCATTGACGGCGGCAACTCCCTGTTCACTGATACAAACCGCCGCACCAAGGGTCTTGCCGAGAAGGGAATTCTGTTTATCGGCTCGGGTGTCTCGGGTGGCGAAGAGGGAGCGCGTTTTGGCCCTTCAATTATGCCGGGTGGCAATTCTGCCGCGTGGCCCCATGTGAAGGAGATATTTCAGGCTATCGCGGCCAAGGTCGAAGACGGAACCCCGTGCTGTGACTGGGTCGGCCAGGATGGCGCTGGCCACTACGTCAAGATGGTGCACAACGGCATCGAGTATGGGGACATCCAGTTGATCTGCGAGGCCTACCAGCTTCTGAAAGACGGGCTGGGGATGACAGCAGACGAGTTTCACCAGATGTTCACAGAGTGGAACAAGGGCGAGCTTGACAGCTATCTGATCGAAATCACAGCAGAGATCTTCGGCAAGAAGGACGATGACGGTCAGCCGATGATCGACAAGATTCTCGATACGGCGGGACAGAAGGGAACGGGCAAGTGGACGGCGATCTCCGCGCTCGACCTGGGGCAGCCTGTGACGCTCATTGGCGAGAGCGTCTTTGCCCGTTGCCTCTCAGCGTTGAAGGACGAACGCGTTGCGGCATCAAAGGTACTACAAGGGCCTAAGAAGGTGCTTACCGTCTCCGAGAAGAAGGAGTTCATCGAAGATGTGCGGCGAGCGCTCTACTGCTCGAAGATGGTCAGCTACGCGCAGGGCTACATGCTGCTTCGCGCAATCGAGAAGGAGCAGAACTGGGAACTGAACATGGGCGGCATCGCGCTGATGTGGCGTGGGGGCTGCATCATTCGCAGTGTCTTCCTTGGCAATATCAAGGCAGCCTTTGATAAGAATCCGAAGCTCCAGAATTTGCTGTTGGATGATTTCTTTTCGAGCGCACTGAACAAGTATGGCTGGTCGTGGCGCAAGGCTGTAATTCATGCAATCGAGATTGGTGTTCCCACGCCGGCGTTCTCGACTGCACTTGCGTTCTTCGACGGCTACCGAACGGAGCGGCTGCCTGCGAATCTGCTGCAGGCGCAGCGTGACTTCTTCGGTGCTCACACCTACGAACGAGTGGACAAGCCGCGCGGCGAGTTCTTCCATACAAACTGGACAGGGCGGGGCGGCAGAGTTTCCTCAACCACCTACAATGCATAAACGGGCTGAAAAGTGAGAGGGCGGGCCGTCAGGCTCGCCTCTCTTTGTTTATGCGCTTGGGGAGTGATGAATCTCGTTTGGGCTTTGCTGGGAAGTTACTGCAGACGTTGCCAGGCGTCGTAAGTGAAGATGCCGACGATGCCTACGGTCATGGCTGCGGCGGCGAATCCCAGAACGCGAATGATGGGTTGAATTTGGTTAACTTTACGGACGATTTCGTTTTGCTCGCGTTGTTCGTTGCTCTCAGTCTCGCTTAGAAAGAGCTGGTCTTCTTCATAACGGGTCAGTTGTCCACGATAGGCGAGCAGTGCGAGGAAACAAGCCGCCACCACTCCCCAGACAATGAGCATGACGGGTATTACGCTCATAGGAAGGTCCCTCCGCCCCTTGTAGGGTCAACGAATCGGTCGGTCCCGGTTGGAACGGGCCTATCAGCAGGCTCGCGCAGCAAGGCCGTCCGACGGCATCATACGCCTGCCGTTAGAAGTTCGACCAGCCTTTGATGAGGAAGTGCCTGATTAGTGACAGGCGCGTGGCGGTTAGCGGTAAATTCCGTGGAAGATCACTAAGCCGACGATCGCGACAGTTACTAGGACCAATCCCAGAAGGACGGCGATGAACCATGCCACCCGGCGGGCCCCTTGTTCCGAAGGCTGGGTAATCCCAAAAGTGTTGATAAATGCGTTGGCGAGAAAGATGAGCGGTTTCATGATCTTCCCGAACGAACCCGGTCCGGCCTCAGGTCTGATGGTATCAGTTGAGAAGCTCGTGCATCCGGTCGGACCTGGCTGCATCTATTTCTATTGACAGACTGAGGTGTGCCCATTTTCTAGGGCTTGCCGCCGGAATGGCGGAGGCTTACACTTAAGGAGTCTGAGCAATACCAAGGAGATTCGATGGCCACTGCAACCGTTGCCCCTACCGCTGAAGTCGTTACCGGAGCCCCGGCCTCAACACAGCCCGTGAACCTTACGGCCACGGCAATCACCAAGGTGAGAGAGATTATGGCGACTCAAGATCCGGTTCCGGCAGGTCTCCGTATCGGCGTAGTCGGCGGCGGCTGCTCCGGTTTTCAGTACTCTATGTCGTTTGAGAACCAGGCCGGCATGATGGACAAGGTCTATAAGTTCGACGACCTGAAAGTATTTGTCGACGCAACCTCGGCGATGTACCTGCAGAACTGCACGGTTGACTACGTCGAAACGCTTGAGGCTGCTGGCTTCAAGTTCGAGAACGCAGCAGTGAAGTCGACCTGCGGTTGCGGTTCGAGCTTCAGCGTCTAAGATCTGCAAGTTATCACGCAAAAATCCCTGGCCGATAGCCAGGGATTTTTTTGCTACCTGCGAGGCTGGGCCAAGTCGTTCCACGGACCGTCTAAGATGGACGAAGTTCTGTCATCGGGCTGGCAGTTCGGGGTAGGCTGTTTCTTATGAATGAGTTTGTAGTTCGGCTAGCGGATGAGCGGGGAAGGGTGCAGGAACAGACTCACATGGCGGCCACCGCCGAGGAGTTGCGTGCCCGCTTCACGCAGGCGGGTTATTACGTATATTCCGTAAAATCGCGAGGTGCACTGGGAGTTTCAGGCGGCCGTAAAAAGGTAAAACTCGAGACCTTTCTCGTCTTTAACCAGCAATTTCTTACCCTTATCCGCGCCGGCCTTCCGATTCTGGGTTCTCTGGAACTCCTGGGAAAACGCCAGAAGGTAGTGCACTTCCGGGGTCAGCTTGAGGACGTTGCAGGCCGCGTTAAGACCGGGGAATCAATCTCTCAGGCATTTGAAGCGCAGGGCGGCTTCCCCTTGGTATACACGACGACCCTGCTCGCCGGAGAGCGTTCCGGAAACCTCGAAGAGGTTCTGCAGCGGTATCTTGACTTCCAGCGTGTCTCGCTCACCTTCCGCAAGAAGCTAAAGGCGAGCCTCATCTACCCAACGCTGCTGATCATTATGGTCATCGCGTTGTTTATCTTCCTGATTACATTCGTGGTTCCCAGGTTTGCGCAGCTCTACGAGCAGTTGGGCACGGAACTGCCGGCACTCACAGTCTTCCTGCTGGATCTCGGTCACAACGCACAGAAATACGGGATTTATGTAGCAATCGTGGCGGCGATATTAGGTTTCCTCTTCTTTCGTTGGATGAAAACCGACGCAGGCGCAACTGCTGTGGACAAAGTACGGATCAGCATTCCTATCTTTGGACCCGTGTGGCTCAAGTATCAGGTGGGCTTGTTTTCACGGACCCTGTCCACCCTTCTGACCGGAGGCCTACCACTGGTGCCATCGCTTGAGACAGCGGCTCGGTCGATTGACTCAAAGCAGGTGGCGAACGCTGTTCTTCGATCGGTTGAAACGGTTCGCGAGGGAAAAGGTTTGGCGCGGAGTCTTGAGCAGACCAAGGCTTTTCCCGAGCTTGCTATCGAAATGGTCGAGGTCGGCGAGTCGACAGGAGCCCTTCCGCAGATGCTGAACTCGGTCGCTGAATTCTTCGAGGAAGATGTGCAGACGAGCCTGACTGCGGCCATGAGCCTGATTGAGCCTTTGATCCTGGTCGTAATGGGTGTGGTAGTTGTTACTATCCTGATTGCGCTTTATCTGCCCATATTCAGCCTCGGAGCTGGTGGCATGACCAGCCACTAGATCCGTCAGTGCCTCCAGTGGCGGGGCTAGGAGTGGCCGCTAAAAGCCTTCAAAGCCCGCCGAGCGGTGAGCGAGAGCATCAGGCGTGAGAAACCGCTGAAGAGCATGCTGATGCCAACCAGTGTTCCGATGGCCCAAATTGAGCTGGACGGCCATGACTTCCAGATCATCACGCCCAGTAGTAGCGTAATAAGACCGTCAAACAGTATCCAAATGGCACCATGGCGTGGCCGGACCTGGAAAAAGTGGATGATCTCAAAGATGGCTTCGAAGAACAGGTAGTAGGCCAGCAGAAGAGTAAGCGAAGCGAGGCCATAGGCCGGATGCATGATGAGGTAGAGTCCGGCTGCCAGATAGACGAGGCCGACCAGAATCTCCCATATCTTGCTGCCTGCGGTGTGAGTCTTCCATGCGATAACAAAGTGGGTGATGCCGCTGACAATCATTGCCCAGCCGACAAAGATCGTGACCCACAGACCCCCGAGCGCCGGAATCACCAGGGTGCAGAAGCCCGCAATAATCAAAAGGATACTAAGGAAGATGGACCAGCCTATGGTCTTGTGGGCATAGTCCGAGATTGGGGTGGCGGCGCCGCTCATGAGGGTGTCCTCCAAAAGATGTAGACTTCGAGGCCCGATGTTGAGGAGTTGCGAAGGAGCACAGGATAGTACGATAAAGCTGTTCCGCCTGAAAGGTTCGGTTTTCAGGTAGCCTGCGACGGATCGATAGACAGGGTTTCAAGGATTATGTTGCTGAGACGGGGTTTAGGGTTGCCACGGCCCAGCGATACGCTCTGGTTGGCTTAGTGACGGTTCAATAGCACGGGAGTCTTACGGGTATGGCAAATGTTCCGCTGGCAATACCAGTGAATGAACTGGGAATGGAAGAGCTGGAGCGCGCGCAGATGCTGGCCCGCCGCTATCACGCCGAGTTTGTCGACCTGAAGAACTTCAAAATTCAGCACGATCTCTTCAAGCGCGTTCCTGTGGACATGATGTTCCGGTACAACTTCGTTCCGCTCGAACAGGTTGGCTCGCGTCTTGCAATCGCTGTCAGCGACCCCTCGAAATTGATGGTCCTCGACGAGATCTCCGGCTTGTTGGGAATTCGTCTCGAAACCCGCGTAGCGACCCTGTCGCAGATTACCGAACTGCTCAAGAAGACGGAGCAATCGCAACGTGTATTGGATGAGGCCAGTGAAGGTCTTGCCTTCGATGTACTTTCCAGTGAAGAAAACGGCGACGAAAACATCTCCATCGAGCGGCTTACCAGCGAAGATGACATCTCGCCCATCATCCGCCTGGTTGATACGACGATTTTTACTGCGCTCGAGCGGCGTGCCTCCGACATCCACCTCGAGACATTCGACGACTCGCTGCTTGTGAAGTACCGCATCGATGGTGTTCTCCAGCAGGCCATGGCGCCCATCGCGCGAGAGCATCATCAGACCATCTTGTCCCGCATCAAGGTTATGAGCGAACTGGACATCGCAGAACGTCGCGTCCCGCAGGACGGTCGTTTCCGTGTGCGTTACAAGGGTCGCCTGATCGACTTTCGCGTCTCCATCATGCCTACGGTGCACGGCGAAAACGCTGTGCTCCGCGTGCTCGATAAGGAGTCAATGAGTGAGAAGTTCAAGAAGCTCTCACTGGATGTAGTCGGATTCGCTGCGCGCGACCTTGAACGCTTCCGCCGCTATATTAAGGAACCTTACGGCATGGTGCTCGTTACTGGGCCCACAGGCTCCGGTAAGACGACGACGCTCTATGCCGCTCTGAACGAGATCAAGAGCGAGGAAGACAAGATTATCACCATCGAGGATCCGGTCGAGTACCAGATCCGCGGCATCACGCAGATCCCGGTGAACGAGAAGAAGGGGCTGACCTTCGCCCGTGGCCTGCGATCAATCCTTCGTCATGACCCGGACAAGATTCTCGTCGGCGAAATCCGCGATGCCGAAACGGCACAGATTGCGATCAACTCAGCCCTGACCGGACACCTCGTCTTTACCACGGTGCACGCCAATAATGTCGTTGACGTGCTGGGGCGCTTCTTGAATATGGGCGTCGAGCCTTACAACTTTGTCTCTGCGTTGAACTGCATCTTGGCTCAACGCCTCGTGCGGCAGGTCTGCGAGTTCTGCGTCCGCGACGTGCGCTATGACGATGCGACCCTGATCGCCAGCGGGTTGGACGTAGAGGAGTGGCGAGACTTCCCCTTCCGTGAGGGGGCAGGCTGCATGGAATGCGGCGGAACCGGCTATCGCGGACGCTCGGCAATCCACGAACTGCTGGAACTGGATGACGAGATTCGAGAGATGCTGCTGGCGAAGAAGCCCGGAAGCGAGATACGAAAGAAGGCACGCGAGAAGGGAATGGCATTCCTGCGTGACTCCGCTCTTGAGCGGGTAAAGGCCGGAATAACCACTCTCAAAGAGATCAACAAAGTTACGTTTATTGAGGCGGGTCGCTAAGCACGATCTGGATTGGGCAAAACAGGAACAGGGTAAGCTGGGACAGGGATGGAGATTTTTCCGAAAACGTTAGGAACGCGGCCTCGCCTCGCCATTGAGTTGAGGGCCGAAGGGGTTGTTGCGGCTCGTGCCGAGGATGCATCGGCGGTACTGACGGCTGTCTCGAAGATCGCCCTTCCGGAAGGAGTACTTGCAGCAGGCCTTAAACCCGGCAATATCGTTGATCATGCCCGTATCGTTGCTGCCGTACGCGAGGCGGTTGAAGCTCTCTCCGGGCGCGGTGGCGACCGCGGACGCAATGTGACGATTGTTGTGCCTGACGCTGCGGTTCGCGTCCTTCTGCTCGACTTCGACGAACTACCCGGCAAGGCGATCGACGCCCTCCCGGTGATTCGATTCCGCCTGAAAAAACTGTTGCCGTTCGATGCCGATACCGCAGCCATGAGCTATCAGGTGATGTCTACCGAGCGCAACATGGTGCGTGTTCTTGCCGTGGCAATGCCGCATGAGGTTCGCGACGAGTATGAGACGGTGGTAACTGCAGCGGGATTTGTCGCCGGCGCCGTGCTGCCCAGCACATTGGCTTCGCTGGGGTGTCTTGACGAACAAGAGGGCCCTGCTCTTGTGGTGAATGCCGATTACGGCAATGTGACTACTGCGATTGTTCGAGGAGGAGTAGTGCTCCTTCACCGAACGCTGGAGATGGCTGCGGAAAGAGGAAGAGTCGCAAGCGCAGAGGACGGTTCTGTCCTTCGTGAGTTGGAGTATTCGCGCGGCTATGATCGCAGTGGCCATGACCGTACAGCCCTCGTGACACAAGTGCTGGAGTCGGCATCTGAGGCGGCAATGGACGCGCGCGAGATTGCCCAGAGCGTCAGCGTCGCCACGGCTTACTTTGAAGATACGTTGGCTGTTTCCCCCGAGGTGGTTTTGTCGGCCGGTACGCTCGGTGCAGAGAGAATCACTTTCATTCTCGATGAAAATGGTCTTGCCGGCCTGAGGGTTCAGGAGATGGTTGCCGCAGACGCTATGGTAGCCGGCGTTTCAACGACACGTGTACCTCGCGGCTGGCTGGCCGGAGTGAGGGGAGCACTTAGGAACTGATGCGGATCTCGGTTAATCTTGCGACGCGGCCGTTTATTGAGCTGCGTCCGCTCTTCGCAAAGCTACGGCTCGCTGTCATTGCCTTGTCGTTGCTTGCCGCAGGACTTGCGTTCTGGCTGCATTCGCTGACTGTGAAGGCGCGCGCGGCTGAGGTGCAGATGAACGCTCTAAAGACAAAGACGCTCGAATATCAACAGGAGCGGCAGAAAAATGAGACAAGGATGCGGCAGCCTCAAAATATGGCCGTGCTGGAGCGCAGCCAGTTTTTGAATGCGTTATTCGCGTCAAAGAGCTTCAGCTGGACAGCGGTCATGATGGACCTTGAGCGCGTACTTCCTTCCGGAGTCCAAGTGACGAGCATCGAGCCTGCCACGCGAAAATCGGGCGAGGTGACGATTCGACTGCGAGTCAGTGGCGATCGCGATCGAGCAGTTGCACTCGTAAGAAATCTCGAGCGTTCGCAGCGCTTTATTGCTCCCCGCCTCGCCGGAGAGGCCGCGCAGACACAGGAGACGGGGCGGACGAACACGTCTGCCACTGCCCCGGGAGCGGTGGAGTTTGACATCCTTAGCGGGTACAACCCGCTATCTCCCGCGGTCGTAAAGGCAGACACTTCTACCGCGACAGATGACGATACACAGGCGAACGGAGAGGGCCCTCAGACCGTCTCGCGGCGGTCACGAGGAGCGAAGGCCGCTCCGCCGAGGCAGCGGCCGATGATGGACGGTGTGCGATGACGACAATGACTCGAGCTGCCGTAGTCGCGCAGAATGTTCAAGGTGTTTCAGAGAAGACGCGACGCTTGATCACTCAGCTCAATCTTTATTACACGGTGGTCGCCGCGCTCGTTCTGGTGAACCTTTATCTGCTGGTACATATAGGCTTTACCTGGAGAACGGCAACCAACCAGGATGCCGCTGCGATTGCGCAACAGACTGTTGCCTTGAAGACTGCTGAGATTGCAAAGAAACCGCTCGAAGGCCTCGATAGCAAGCTCACCGCCGCAACAGTAGACGCTGATAAGTTCTATGAGAAGCGTCTTCCCGTGGCCTACTCCGACGTGCTGGCCGAGCTTGGAGCGTTGACCAATAAGCAAGGTGTGAAGCTTACGAGAGTGCAGTACGCCGAAGAGCCAGTACTTGAGGGTGCAGGTGGCGAACTCACCGAGGTCCGCATGGATGCGAGCCTTAACGGAGACTACCGACCGCTTGTCCTGTTTATGAACTCGCTGGAACGGGACAAGATGTTCTTCCTGATCAGCGGAGTTACGTTGACCGGTCAGCAGAGTGGAATGGTCGGCTTGCGGCTTAGGCTGACGACTTACTTGCGAGGGGCGAAGGACGGCACAGCTGAGGCGGTACCGGCTAAGGACACTAAACCGGCATCGCGAGCCGAGGGGAGCGATGCGCGATGAAGATGACGGCGGACACCCAGAAGAAGGCGCTTGCCGTTGGTGGCTTCGTCCTGCTCGCGGCGGGAATCCTGTACTACCAGCTGTATGACGATAGTCCTCCTGCTCCCCGGCCTACTCAAACTTCAGATGTACCCGCTTCGCCGCCCGTCGTAGTCAAATCCAGCTCGAACAAGAGTGGCGAGGCGAAGAACCTTGGTACGACCTCCGCGCAGCTGGATCCGACGCTGAAGACCGGTCCGATGCTTGTGACCGAGAAGCTGGTCTACACCGGTAGCGGACGGAACATCTTTTCGACAGCTTCGGCTCCGGTCGCGATTCCGAAGCTGGTTGCCCCGGTCCGGCCTAAGGGGCCAGTGGTTCCGGTTTATACGCCACCGCCTGGACCTCCGCCTCCTCCGCCGATTGACCTGAAGTTCTTCGGGACAGCGACGGCAACGAACGGCAAGCGGCAGGCATTCCTTCTGCATGGGCAGGATGTCTTTCTGGCGTCGGATGGCGATATCGTTCAGCGGCGTTATCGCGTCATTACGGTGTCGGCGAATTCTGTGCTGGTGGAAGATATGTCGTACAGCAACCGACAGACCCTCCCGTTGATTGGGCACTAAGGAGCGGCGATGCTACAGCAGGACATCCACAAGCGTGACGAGCAGGGGTTCATGTTGCTTGGCGTGATTGTGCTGATCTTCCTCGTAATGCTTGCGCTGAGTGTCGCGGCACCAAAGGTTGCACACGAGCTGAGGCGTGACCGCGAGGTGGAGGCGATCCATCGCGGCAACGAATACGTCCGCGCGATCCAGCTGTATTACAAGAAGTTCGGACATTATCCAGGCAACATGGATCAGTTGGAGAAGTCGAACAACACTCGCTTTCTTCGTAAGAAATACGATGACCCGATGACCGGCAAGCCTGACTGGCGGCTGATCCACGTCGGCGAGGCGAAGACGACAGTAAAGGGCTTCTTTGGCCAGCCGCTGGCGGGGCTACCGGGTGGTGGGGGCACCGGCGGGTTGGGTGCTGCATCGAGTATGGTGTCGGCGCAGCCGACCACCACGGTGAGCGGAGCTTCGACGCCCGCAGGGAGCACGGGATCGTCTATAGGGTCTTCCTCTTCCTCCTCTTCGCCTTCGGGTGGTTCTGGCTTCTCCCTCGGGCCGGGAGTGGGATCAAGTTCGTCGACCGGTGGCTCTAGTCCGACAGGAAGCAGCAGTTCGGGGTCGTCGTCGGGTGGGATCGGCAGCCAGTCTGCTAGCAGTTTCACGGGTGGTGGCGCACCGATTGTCGGCATTGGCAGCTCGAAGTCCGGGAGTTCGATTTCGGAGCTGAACGAGCAGACCACTTACGAGACCTGGGAGTTCCTTTACGATCCCCGAATCGAGCAGCTCAAGGCCAAGGCGGCCCTGTTGGGTGGAGGGGCTTCGAGCGGGTTCGGCTCAGGTACGATCGGAAGTCCGATTGGCTCTCCCGTGGGGGGTACGCCTACCACCGGTGGGTCGAGTTCGCCGACGAGCCCCGCCACCTCCGGGATGACTCCACGGTAAAAGCTCTTTCCCTGTTTTTAGCAAAACATTTATTTTGTTGATGTTGCAAGATTTCAACAGGACAAAATATTGGAAGCAAATGGGTTATAGGTAAAAATATTGATTCTAAAAGGGAAAGCCCCAGCGTTTTCGACTGGGGGCTTCCCTTTTCTGACCATTGAGTTAAGTCTAGCAAATGGAAGGTAATTAATCGGCACTCTATATTTCGTTTTGTTTGTTGGCGTTACGTCAAAATGGGGCTTGACAAGATTTTGCAGTCGGCCCGAACTGCGGCCCCTGAGGCTCGCAGGTGAACCATTGAGATTCTTCGCTGCGCTCAGAATGACTAGAGGACTCCTCAGAATGACGGTTCGAGTCCGCCGAGAGCATCAGGCGGACTTGGCCTGCCAGAGAGCGATGTTGGCTCCGGTGGGGTCGGTGAGGATGGAGAAGGCCCCCATTTCGGGAACAGGCTGCTCACGGACGATGACCTTCGCGCCGAGCGATTCAGCTTTGTCGGTCGAGGCCTTCAGATCGTCGACGCCGATGTAGGGGAGCCACTGCTTGGGCGCGTCAGGAACGGTGAACATGCCGCCGCCGGGGCCGCTGGCGGGCTTGAAGACGGAGTAGATGCCTGCGGGGCCCATGTCCATGTCCTGGAAGGTCCAGCCGACGAGCTTGCCGTAGAAGTCCTTGGCTTTGGCGAGGTCGGGTGTGTTGAGTTCGAGATGAACAAACGGTTGGGACATTGAGGTCTCTCCTTTTGCCGGCATAGCCGGAGGCGATCATGGTACGTGCGACGTTGGGTGGCCGGGTAAACCTTCAGGGAATTTCCGAGGGTTTTGTGATGAGACGAGCCTGGGTGCGATGCATTTCTCATCCTGGAAGAGACTAAGTCAGGGATGCTGACAGCCTCCTGTCAGGAGGCCTTGGTGGCAGTCGATTTTTTTTGTCTTCTTACGTGACGAATCGTCTGGAGAGATGGGGAGATATGACAGGTATAGTGACCTGAACAGTCTTTACAAATGAGGTGTGTGGATGAAGAAGAGGGTTCTGCTTGTCTGCGGGCTGATGGCTCGTGCGGGGCTGGTGATGGGTGCGGTCTCAGGATCGCTTGCGATGGGACAGGCTGCGGACAAGGCCTGGATTGCGAAGAGCAATGCGTATACGCAGCAGCTTCTGGATGTGCAGTTGAAGCATGCTCCGGAACGCGGATCGCGGCAAGGACTGGTGCAGTTCGACAAGCTGATCAGTAACCCGACGCTGGCCGACCAGTTG
>Ga0163162_10000267_pt1 | contig 47408 bp, 65 predicted proteins | sample S55metaG_FD_115310 | JGI IMG/M metagenome (GOLD analysis project Ga0163162, IMG submission 115310) | Switchgrass rhizosphere microbial communities from Kellogg Biological Station, Michigan, USA - S5-5 metaG | ecosystem: Host-associated > Plants > Roots > Rhizosphere > Soil | place: USA... | reverse complement strand
GTGCTGGGAGGAACGGGGATGACCATCTCGACGCTGCTGACCTCGGTCAGGACCGACATGCACTCGTCTCCTTCCAGTGCCGGACGATATCGGCGAGCGTGGCCCACCGGCCGCATTGACGGCACCACGTCCAGACGGTCACGCCGACTTCTCCGCGTCCTCGGCGAGCCGCTTGAGGTGCTGCCGTACCGCCTCGCGGCTGATGTTGAGGATGCGGGCGATCTCGGCGCCGTTCAGGCCCTTCGCGTGGTACTCCGCGACCCTGGCCTTGGTGACGCCGGTGCCGAATTTCGGACCGTAGTTGTTCGGTGCGTTGGTTGACATGCCGCGGATGCTACCGCCGTTGCCGTTGACGTGTCAAGAACCTTGCGCTAAGTTTCCGGTCTACGGAAGGGGAGACATGAGGAAACTAGCTCTACTGGCCATACTCGGGGTGCTGCTCATCCCGACGACCTCGAGCGCCGGCGTGCCGGTCGTGAAAGCCTGCACCCAGGAAGGAACCACGCCCTACCAGGTACGGAACCTGATCCGCTGCGTGGGCCCGCGTCTCGGCGTCTCGACGTCGATGGCGCTCTACATCGCCCACCGGGAGAGCAAGTTCCACCCGCAGGTCTGCAACGCCTCGGACCATTGCGGCGTGATGCAAGATGCTCAGGCGATCTGGACCTACATCACGGGCCACTACGTCTACGGGCGAGCCATGGACGCGCTCCTGGGCGGAGGTTGCACGGCTGGGCATATCACCCCATGGGGGCGATGCTCCGGGCGAGCGAACGTGATCCTGAACCTTCGGTACGTCAAGCACCACGGCTGGCAGCCGTGGTCGTGAGGGGACGAGACAACATGAAACGGCTACTCGGAATCGGGCTCGGCCTCTTGGTCGCGCTGTCGCTGGTCGGCTGTGGAAAGGACGACGAGACATTCCCGTGCGAGGCCCACGGCGCCATCCAGCGGATCGTGACGGTATTCGCCGGAGCTCCGCCGTCGGGGGAGTACGAGTGTCAGGACGGCCACAGCGAGCTATGGGAGAACGGCGTCAAGACGGTCGGCTGAACGCAAAGAACGGGCTCCCCCCGATGACGCTCGCTCGACGGGGGGAGCCCGACTGTAGTTCGCGGCCACGGAGGGGACCGCTATGGTGGCCCTTCCCCGCAAGAGAGGACCGGTCAAGGATTGTATCCCAGAACCGTCCTACCCGTGGGAACGGCCGGGGGCCGTGCGGAGCAAACTTTGTCACCCTTTCCCTGTCGTTTGTGTTGACAGTGTAATCGTCAGGTAGTATCTTATGGGCATGGACACGACAGGAAGGAACGGGGAGATGGGCGACAAGGCACTGCGGGACATGCTACTCAGCATGACCACCGAAGAGGTCCGCGAATACTGGGAGGCTCGCCAAGAGGCGGCTCGGGACGCGGGACAGCCGCATTACACGTCCCTCGTGGACGCCATCACTGGCGAAACGTTCGTCACCATCGAGAAGTAATGGACACGACAGGAAGGAACGGGGAGATGGAGACCAAGACGAGGCTATGGGTTCCGGTTCGTGGCGCGCCTTCGTCGCTCAGGAGATTGGCCCCGACGCTAGCCCCTTGTGAGGAGTGTCGCGCATGACCTGCTACTGCGGACGACCTGCCACCCACCGCGTTCCCGTTCCGCGTCCGTCCCTTCGGGGAATGGCATGGCGGTACGAACGGGGATGCGTCGAACACGCCAGTCACCTCGCCGCGACCCTGCTCCTTGAGGGCTTGGACGCCGTCGAAGTCGAGGCCATACCGATGAAGGAGGAAACACGATGACGAGGCAGACGATCACGCTGGACGGTATCGAGTTTGAGGCTTGGCCCGAGCAGGGTGCTTGGTACGAGGTCGGTCGGGTAGACGAGGTCGGGGCGCTCTACGCTCCGATGAACGCGGACGGGTCGCTGCCGACAAGCGACGAGATCGGCGAGATCGAGGTCACCTACCGCGAGGAGATGGACGAACTCGTATCGTCCGAGCGAGGCCACGCGGCATCTCGGTTGGCCGACTGCATCGCCCACGGCGACCACTTCATCAAGCCCGACGAGAACAATTGGTGCGGCGGTTCCGACGAACACGAGTCGCGGTGCGACACGGGCGAGTGCTCATCCTGCCACCGCCCCGTGTTCTTCGGTGCGGACGACTGGTACCACCACATCACCGACCCCGAGCGCGGATGCTTCCTCATCGGAGGCGAGGACGCTTGACCACCCTCTACCGGATGTTCCGAGCCGATGGATCCCTGCTCTACGTCGGCATCTCCGATCAGGTGCTCGCCCGATGGTCTTCGCACTCCCGAGAGCGGCCTTGGTGGTCCGAGGTTCAGCGGTTCGAGGTCGAGCAGTTCGACTCGCGGGATGACGCTCTGCGAGCCGAGGCGCAAGCCATCGTGGACGAGCGGCCTTTGCACAACATCCGAGTCGATACGGTCCCCGTAGTGCGCGTCGGCACCAATGAGATCGGGCCGTTTGTGGGCATCGCGGAGATTGCGAAGGCCCTCGGCGTCTCCCGCGGATTGGTCGCGCAGTGGTACAAGCGAGGGAAGTTGCCCGAGCCCACGGCCCGCCTTGCGATGGGTCCGGTGTGGACGGCGGAGGCTATCGACCCTTGGATCGCCTCCCGCTAGGGCTTCGGCGCCGGCGCACCCGTGTTCTTGTCGTAGCCGCCACGGTTCACGAAGCGGAACCCGAGTTGCTCCATCTTCGTCGCGTTGGGTCCGGCGCTTCCCTCGCCCTTCATGGCGAGTGATGCGCCCTTGGCGAATCCGAAGACCCGATCGAAGTCCTCCTCGTGTGCGCCGATGTACGCCAGCGCATCCTTCTCTGCCTTGGTCAAGGCCACGTCGTCCACCTCCGGGTAGGTTCCGTCCCACTGGCCGTACCACTGGGGATTCTCGAAGTGCATCGCGTCGTTCCAGGACAGGCCCCACTCGAAGCCGTGTCGGATGAAGCAATCGGCGAACCACTGCGGGATGTCCCCGCGCCCGCCGTTCATGGCGTTGTTCTCGGGGTTGATGTCGATGGCCACCGGCCAAGAGTGCAGCGACGGCTTGTTTGCCGTCCGCATCGGCCGGCAGGCGAACGTTCCCGCGGTGGTGACCTTGTACGGCGCGACCTCGTCGGCGATGTTGATGGCCTTGATCTCGGCGACCGCCGCGAGGAGCGGAGCGACCGCCCCGGTCTGGTACGAAACGTTGAACACCCACCCGCGACCGAAGTCGAGCGTCACCGCCACGCGCCCGCGGTTCGAGTCACAGTGCGACCACCCGGGTCCGTGTCGTGGATCGACCCAGGAGCCCATCTAGCCCACCCACCCCAGCCGGCCGCCGGTGTTGACGACCCAGCAGTAGTAGGCCGCGGCCTGCTCCCAGGTCCCCCCGTCCTGCACCCGCTTCGCCTCGACCACCGCACCGTCGGGCTCGGCGGCGAGTTGCTTCGCCCCGAGCGGCGTCCGGTGGGCGCTGACGGCGATGTCCCAGTGGTCGTAGGTCTCGACGTTCCCCGCCGGGTCGCGGACCTTGATCGTGTTCGGGGCGAACACCTTGGCGTAGCTGGCGATGGACGCGGCCCGGATCGGGACGGCGATCTCCGGGTCGAAGGCTTCCTCGTCTGACAGGAGTTCGCTGTCGTGCAGGTTGTTGGCCTGGGTCAGCCCCCGGTCGCGGCTGTCGTCGGAGTTGGTGAGCTCCGCGCCGGGGTCGTCGCCCGACTCCCAGTGGCAGTGCGCCCGCAGGAGTTGACGCGGGACGCCGTTCGCCGTCTCGGCCGCACCGTAGACGCCCCGGAACAAGGCGTTGGCCGTCCGGCGCCCGACGATGCCATCGACCGGCCCGACGTCGTTGCCGGCGGCGGTCTCCTTCTTCTGCACGTCCTTGACGGCCGCCCGGGTGAGCCCGCCGAACTGGCCGGTCCCGAGGTGGATGTCGACGTAGCCGAGCTCCACCAGCGTCGACTTGATCGCCTCGATGCCGAACCACTTCCGGCGGGCGTCCTCGTCACCGGAGAGGTTCCCGCGCATCCCGTAGCGGTAGACCCACGGCCAGGACGAGGCTGTCATGACTCCGGTGAACGCTCGAGCGACGGCACGAACATCGCACCGATGGCCACGAACAGCGCCGAGAGCGTCGCCACGACGCCCTTCGCCGGCTCCCATACCGAGACGGTCAGGAGGTTCAACCCAGCCAGCAGGCCGCCGAGGGCCGCGCCGATGGCTCCGGCGTACTTGTGACCGAGGTAGCTGATCCGCGGGGCGAAGTAGCACGCCACCAGGACGAGGCCCGTCGTCACCTGCGCCTTGACGGCCTCGGAGGCGTTGAAGCCGAGCGTGGCCAGCAGGTCGAACCCGGCGAGCACGACCGCGGCGATCGCGGCCTTGATCTGGGCGTTCGAGAACATGTCTACCCCTTCCCTTCCGGCGGGCCTCCGCCCGCTGCGAACATCTCCTTGGCGGCTGCCAGGGAGGCCGGCGACGAGTCGAGCCGCCAGTCGTTCTCCTTGTTCACGTCGAACCACAGCGCGCCCCGAATCTGCGGGTAGGCCGCGAGGGCGTCGGGGAGGGCGCGTATCCAGTCGGGCTTGCGCGGGTCCTCGTCGCAGGCCGTCTCGCAGACGAGGATGTGCTTGCGGGGCCACCTCTCGACGATCGGGGGGATGGCCTCGGCGAGCATGTCCGCCGGCGGACGCCACCATTGGGGCCAGCAGTACGGGTCGACACCGATGAATTGACTCCCGCCCATCCTCCATTCGGCGTAGTGCTCCCGGGCGTACCAGCCCGTGAAGATGGGGCCGATGCGGATGTTCTTTGAGGCCGGCCGGATCACCGAGTAGAACCGCCGGTAGGCCGCGAGGTACGTCTCGAGCCAGTAGGCGCCTTGGTCGATGGCCATGTCGGCCTCGTGCTCCAGCGTCAGGTAGATGGGGACGCCGAGCGCCGCGAACCCGCTCGCAAGGCTCGTCAGGAGGTCGTCGTGGAACCCCGCCGCGATCTCCGAGAGGATCTGGTCCTTGGTGTGGCCTGGGAACCGCCAGTGCTTCGCCGCGAGGGAAACGACCGGGGTCCGCCCGTCCGCGACCAGCGCGGCGATGGTGGGGAGGTTCACGTCGAGGTCCCAGAACGTCCGGGCCAGCTCCAGCTTCACGCCGTAGCGGACGTCGGCCTCCTGGAAGGCTTGGACCGACCCGTTGGGGGATTCAAACGCGCCCCATCTCATTGAGCCTCCTATGCCCCCAGCGCCTTCGCTATCGCCGCGCCGACCGCGCCTGCGAACAGCACCAACACGGCACCCACCGCGACCGCCTTGGACTTGAAGTTCTCCAGCGTCTTGATGCGGGCGTCCATGAGCGCGGCCAGGTTCTTCGTCTCGCCCGCGAGCGCGTTCGCCATCGCCTCCTGCCGGTCCTTGGTCACGAACTCGCTCCGGTCCTGTAGGGACTGTTCGTGAGCGTGGTTGAGCAGGTCGAGTCGCCGTTCCAGTTCCTTCGCCGCGATGGCCACGGCCTGGTGCTGGGCATCGTGGGCTCGCTCATGCTCCGTCAGGATCCGCTCGATGAACTCGCGGAGGGTGACCCCCTCGGTCACTTATGCCTCCGGTTCAGACGGTCGTGCTCGGCGGGATGGAGAACGAACAGGGACAGGGTGGTCCCGAGGGCGTAGGCCCCCAGCCCGATGAGGTAGACGAGCGTATCCATCGTCAGCGGGACGTTATCCGCGTGGTAGACCAGCTTCGCAATCGAGCCGATGACTATCGCGCCCCCAAGCCGTGCGAGGGCACGGCCGATCCAGTTCACCCTCCAGGCCCAGTCGGGGAGCATCGCCACCCGGAAGTCGAGGACGCCGAGCCAAACGGAGAAGCCGACCGATATCCCCGACAGGAACAGGATGATGTACCGCGCTATCAAGGGGTGCCTCCGTTCCCGTTGGTCTTGAGGACCGTTCGGAGGGCCTTACCGACCGGGGATGCGAACAGGTAGCCGGTAGCGACCAGGCAGACTGCGTGGATGCCGAAGTCCACGCTGCGATTGTGGGCTGCGGAATAGACGACGACTCCCGCCCACGTCAGAAGGACGAAGGTCGCCACCACCAATCGGAACAGGTCGAGCCCGGTTAGATGGTCTCGTTCGGGGTCGTCGTTCATCGGGCATACCCCGCCCTTCTGTAAGGTTCACGGTGTCCAAGGTGGCTCCCTTCGCCCCCTCGGCTAGTGAGGATTCACCAGAGCGCGTGAACGCCTCCGGCGTCGTCCTGCGCGTAGAGTTTGGATGTACCCGCTACGACCTTCGAGTAGACCCTGACGGCCCCCGTGGGCGGGTTCGTGTTCGGGTCGGCGGAGCGCTCGGCGAGCTCGATGTAGTCCTTGTACGCCAGCAGGGAGGTGCCGTTCCCCGCACCCCCGCCGAACTCGATGGAGGCCGCGATACGCCCCAGGACGTTACGGACCTCCGCCTGTCCGACGTCCGGCTCCCAGACTTCGACCTTCTCCTCCTCACCCGGCTCCCGCGTTCCCGGCTTGAGGAGGGCGCGTAGGGAGTGGGGGACGATCGCCAGCAGCGGCTCACCGTCGCCGGTGTCGACCTCGGCTACCCGTTCGGTGTCCTCGTGGTCGAAGGACCACGGCGCGATCCAGTCGCCAACGAATACCCCGCTGGCGAACGCAGAATCGCCAACCGCCCCGCTCAGGGTGTTGCCGTCGTAGTCGGCCGTTTCGTAGGCGCGAGTCGAAGCGTCCGCGAGTAGCATCGTCCCGCCGTCCTCGTTGAAGTCGTCGACATCATCCAACGCGATCGCCTGCCCACCCCCGATGATGGCGGTGACCTCAGCGCCCAGCCGCTCGTCGCGCACTACCCGGACCGTTCCGATCATGCGCCCCTCCTGTGGATCGACTTCCAGTTCGCCGAGATGGGCTTCCACGTCCCGATGGTCATCGGGTTGTTGGCGGTCAACGGATGGAAGCCGGATCGGAGCGTGAACCGCTCATCGACCTGCTGGTCCTCGTACTCCCCCACGATCCGGCAGAGCATCCCCGGCAACAGATGGGGGACCGGCAGCGAGTCGAACGAGACCGTCTTCGTGGCGACCTGGAGCATGTTCTCCGAGTGCCGCTTGAGGTCGTCCTTCTTCTTCGACTCGAACTGGAGGTAGTAGGCGTCCCGCTGTTTCTTGGTGTACTTCGGCGGCTTCTCGCCCCGGTTCCACGGCTCGCGCCAGTCCCAGCCGAGGTCATCGGTCGCCACGGCCCGACGTGGAACGTTGTGGCGGGCCATCCGCTGTGGGGAGAACGGGTTGGCCGGCGGGAGTTGCGCGGGAATGTGGAGCGCCTTGACCGGGCCGTCCGGGTTCGGGCCGCTGGTCACCGCCGCGTTGATGATCGTGGTGTAGTCGTCCGCGATCTCGGGCGGGGTCAGCACGACCTCCGCATCGAAGACGTAGGCCACGGTTCGCGGCCGGACCCGGCGGAGGTTGAGGTAGCCCTCCCCGTCGAAGTACGGGACCATGCCGATCTTGGACGCGGCCGCTTTCATGTACCGCCACGGCTCGGAGAACCGGGGGATCACCATACGCTTCGCCAGTTTCCGGTCGTACTCCGGGAGGCGGAACCGCCGCTCCCCGTGGCGGAAGGCGATGTCGTGGATGACCTCGACGATCTTTGTGTGCTTCGGGTAGGACTGCGCCGTCCACGTCACGAACGGGTCGATGTAGAGCGACTCCTTCCCCTGGCAGTTGATGGACACCTCCGCACCCTGCCGGGAGAGTCCGCCCGAGCTCATCGGCCCGGTGAACATCGGGAACCGGAACCACCCCCGCGGGGTCTCCTTCGCGTAGATGGCCCGGACGAATCGGCGGGCCTCCGCGGCCTCCTCGATGGGCGCCCCGGAGAGGAGCCGCCCGCCGATGTCCAGGACCGTCACGTCGAGGGAACGGTCCGGCGTCTGCGTGACGTCGAACGACACACCCCCATCCGTGATGGTGTCTATCTCCCACATCGGGCGCTCGTTCTCGTCGAGGATCTGCACCCACGCCCCGACCTTGTGGTTACTCCGGGAGACGGCGTGGTAGACGTCCTGCTCCGAGTAGGCGTCCGGGTCGGCGAGCACCTGCGCTGTGAAGGCCGGCCCGGTGTCAGGCATCCGCGCTCGTCCTTGAGTCCTCGCGCCACTTCGTGCCGTCGCACCAGAACGTGATGGAGCGGGAGAACCCGTTGGCCGGGGTCGGTGACGCCGCCCCGAGGTTGAAGTCCGACCCCCAGGTGATCGTCCCCATCGCACCGCCGGAGCTGTTGAGGATGCGGAAGGTCAGCATCTTGCCCGTGACCTTGTTCGTCGGGTTCCCGATGGTGAAGCCCGAAGCGGTCGTCACGGTGAGGAGGTAGCCCGGGCCGTAGTCCGAGTCCACCGTGTAGGTCCCGGCCCCACTAACGGCGACGTCGATATAGCGGATGCGCGGAGCTACGGGCTTGACGATGTCCCCGTCGTAGACGAGGCCCGACTGGATCAGCGACGGCGTGAACCCGGTGTAGGGCTCCGTGACAAAGTAGGCGAACCCAGGGTCGAAGACGGTGTTGGTGGGGCTGCCCGTCCCGGACACGACCGCGGAGAACCGATGCGTGGTGTTCTGCCCTACCACGGTGTTCTTCCCGATCACCGTTCCGTCGAGGGTGCCGTCCGTCATGTCGAGGCTGATCGCCGGGTACGTGTCGTCGACCGTGATGGTCGGGGCCAGGAATACGTTGCTCTGGATGATGGTTCCCCGGATGGTGTTCCCCGCTCCGGGCTGGATGAGCACCATCGGCGCGTCGAGGGTGATGCCGCCGTGGTCGAAGTAGTTGCCCTGGATGAGCCCGATTGACCCGGCGGTCTGGCGGATGCAGACCGACCCGGCGCGGTTCGCCACCGGATGGTTACCGAGGACGGTACACCCTCCCCCCGACAGGTCGATGCCGTAGTTGTCGAAGGAGCCCATGTTGTTGAAGGCGATCTGGTTGTCCTGGCCGGATGCGATGGCGGTCGGGCAGGTCGTGAAGTCGTTGCGGATGATGTGCGACTCGGAGCCGGTCACGGTGACATTGGAGTCAACGCCGACCACGGTCGCGTTCTTGATGCTGCAACGGGTGACGAGGTTGTGACCAGCGTTCGACCCACCGGCGCCGATGATGATCCCTCGAGCGGCGAGGGAGTTCGCGTCGATGGTCATGTCGCTCACCGTCACGAACTGCACGCCCGTCCCGCAGGTGATGACGCCCGCGCCGGACCAGGAGGATATGGCCTTGAGCCCGGAGCGGATGCGTCCGACGCCATGGAGCCACACGTTGTCGGGGAGCACGACCGGACCCCGGACGGCGCAAACGCCGGGAAGGAGGACCCTGCCCCCGCCGGCGGCTGAGGCAGCCGCCACGGCGGCGTTGATGGCGGCGAGGTCGTTGGTGGTCCCGTTGACCGAGGCGCCGTATGCCTTGACGTTGTAGGCGAGGTCGGCGGCTCGGCTGAAGTTCGCGTTGACGAGGGTCTCCCAGCCCTCCTCATCGACAGTCGGGAGATAGAAGCCTCGGTCCGTAGTTCCCATATCGCTCCTTTACAGCGAGCCCCACGGCCCGCCCCACGGCCCGCCCCATCCGGAGGATGTGGGCTCCGGTTCACCCGGTACCGCGACGGACCCCGCCCGTCTCGCAGACAGGGCCGGGAGGGAATGAACCCAGACGGCCTCCGGGTCGATCGAGGTCGGGACGACGACGTTGGTGATGACCCCCGGTTGCGGAACCCGTGCGAGGGCGTTGATCCGTTGCGGTCCAACCTGCGTCGGGCTGGTGATGCTGATCGAGGCGACCGAGACACCGACCAGAACGTTGACCCGTGCCGGTGTCGCAATCGCTCCGAGCTGGGTTGTGACGGTCGGTGTCGCAAGGGCGGCCACGGCCTGCACCCGTGCCGGGAGGGGCTTCGACGAGGCCCCCATCGCCCCCCGGACGAACTGTGGCGACGCCGGCAGCCCGCGACCGAGACGAGCCATCTGCTATCGCCTCCTGATCCGGGGGACCGGGACCTTCGCCGTAGCCTTGACGGCCCGCGGGCCGCGGATGGCCACGCTGGTCGCCGGGGGCCGGGGCGTCGCCGTCACCGACCCCCGGACGTATTGGACCGACCCCCTCACCATCTCGACGCCCGCTGTGCGGCCTGACGGAGGACGAACCGTTGGCCGGGGGAACCGATGGACGGCTGACGCACGGCGGCGAGAGCGGCCACCACGAGGGCCGTTGCCGTTGCGTTCGTTCCGGTCGCCGGCCCGGGGAACCCGGTCGTGTTGACCTGGAGGTCGTCGAACCAGGCCGAGTCCGTCGTGAATGAGCGCCACGAGAAGCGTATGTCCGTCATCGCGCTGTTCGTGTTCAGGCTCGACGCGGTGATGGTCTCGAGGAGCGTGGTGCTGTCTCCCGAGTAGAGCCGCGCCGTGATGGACCCAGTGGTGAGGCCGAACACGAACTGGAACTCGATCCGGTACCAGGTGTCCTGTACGAGGACCGTCGTCCCCGTCCCGACGAGGTTCCCGAGCCCGTCCCAGATCTCGAGCTTCTTGGCCGCGTTCAATCGGACCGCCGCGGCGTTGACCCCGGAGTTGCGGGCGTCGATGACGCTGGTCGTTCCGGCGGGGAACGTCTGGACGAGGAGGTAGGCCCGCCCATAGATGGTGGTCTGCGGTGTCGACCACGCCAGGAACGCGCCGCCGTTCCCGGAGCCCGTGAGCTTGTATCCGAGTACCCCGTGCATGGCGTGGAGGTTGTTGAACTTCGCCAGTCCCCCGGAGTCGAGGGTCACGGCGTCCCAGGCGTACCCCGAAACCCCACCCGAGTTGCCGGTCGTGACGTCGACCGTGTGCGTCCCGCCCTCCGCGGTGTTGTCCCGGGGAAGGGTCGGCGAGACCGCGACGGGCACGGTGACCACCCCACCGACCGCGGCCGGCGTCACGGAGGCATCGGTACCGCCAGACGCCCCCGGGTAGCCGGTGGTATTCAGTTGGAGGTCGTCGTACCAGATGGAGTCGGTGGTGAAGGTCCGCCACGCGAACCGGAGGAGGGTCATCTGGCTGTTCGTGTTCAGCGACGAGGCCGTGATGGTCTCGGTGATGGTCCCGCTGTCCCCGGCGTAGAGACGGGCGGTGATCGATCCGACGGACGTGCTGAACACGAACTGGAACTCGATCCGGTACCACGTCGTCGCCGTGAGCACCGTAGTCCCCGAGGCGACGAGGTTGCCGAGGCCGTCGTAGATGTCCAGTTTCTTCGAGGCGTTCAGCCGGATGGACGCCGCCTCCGCCGCGCCGTTGCGGGCGTCGATGATGTTCGTCGTCCCGGCCGGGAACGCGCTGATGTAGCAGTAGGCCCGACCGTAGATCGTGGTCTGGGTGCTGTTCCACTCGAGGCGGACGCCTCCCGAACCGGAGCCGGTGAGCTTGTTCGCCAGCGACCCGTGCATGGCCGCGCCGTTGTCGAAGACGGCGAGGGCGCTGGCGTCGATCGTGACGGTGTCCCAGGCCGACCCGGAGCCGCCGCCGGAGTTGCCGGTCGTGATCGTGGTCCCGTTCGATCCGCCCTCTGCGGTGTTGGCGGCCGGGAGGGTCGCCACGTTTACTCCTCGAAGCGCAGCGCGACGGCGACCGTCTCTGCCGATGGTGCCGTGCAGCGGATCCGCAGCAGCGAGGCCGACGTGATGACCACCTCATCACCGAGCGGAAGCTGGATGGCGAACAGTCCCCCGTTCGGGGTGACGTAGTACGACTCGAGCGGGACGGTGGCCGCAGTTCCCTCGACCGTCGCGGTGTGCTTCACCGTGGCCTGTGCCGCGGCGGCTGCCGGGTCCACCTGCGCCGGGGTGATGCTGGTGCCGGTGATGGCGGCGGTCGCCCGGAGGATCTCCACGAGGACGGGGACGTCGGACACGACCCCGTTGAACGAGACGGCCCAATATTTCAGGGCGGCCCGCCGGGATGCCGAGGCCGTGACCTCGATGATCGTCTTCGCTACACCCCCCGACAGGGCAATCCCCGAGACGCCGACGGAATACTGGTCTCCCATCTCGTTCCCCTTCCCTAGTGCGGCCAAGCCGTGTCGAGCGACATGGTCGACCCGGTTGTGTCGTATCCGTTCGCCTGCCACTGGGCGAAGGTGTTGTTGACCTCCGAGGTCCCGGTGTAGACGATGAAGTGCTGCCACGTCCCGTTGTCGTGGGCGGCGTAGTAGCTGTTGTGGTGGAAGGTCACATTCGTCAGGGCGTAGGCCGTCCCCGACACCGAGTTATGGAACCCCACTCGCCCCGCACCGCTACCGAACCCGGACGCGCCGGTCTCCCGCAGGCGGATGTCGTTGTGGTGGACGGCGATGTTCGCCAGGTTGTGGCCCTCCGGTCGTCCCACCTGGTAGTCGAGGGTGACGCCGTGAGCCCCGCCGTCGATCCAGTTGTAGGCCATCTCGATCTTGTCCGACTTCGAGACCCACAGGTTCGACGGGTAGATGTTCCCGGTCGGGAAGAACGACGTGGCGGGGTAGCCGTTCCCCGACAGGGTGTTGAACAGCCAGCGGACGGAGTAGCCCGAGCCGTCGAGGTTCCCGACGATGGTCCCGATGGTCCCCGACGCCCCGCCCCCGTGCGCCGCGTCGTTGATCTCCGAGAATACCCCCGGTCCGCGGTTGTTCGTGACGGTGCAGAGGCAGACGTACATGTTCACGCAGGAGCCATCCCACCACAGCGCGGAGCCCTGGTTGTCGTGGATGTTGCACCCGACGATGTAGTCCCCGTCCGAGTGGACGTGCTTCCACACCCCGTCGCCGGCGTTCGGGTTGATGGCCCCCGACGTGTCGGTGAAGCCGTTGTCGTACTCGCCGCCGATCATGATGATCGTGGACTGGGCTCCGCCCGCGATGTTGTAGGAGCGGTTGTGGTGGACATGGCAGGTGTCGAACACGATCACCCCGCCGTTGAACCCGTTCACAGCCCCCGAGACGGTGCCGTTCGTTCCGTTCGTGTCGAGCTCGCAGTCCTTGAGGGTGACGTTCCCCCCGGTGCCCACGGTCCCGAACTGGAACGCCCACTGCGTGTACGCGGTGAAGCGGATGCCCCGGATCACGACTCCGGTCACGGTGGAGGGGGTCACGCCGTACTGGACCGTGTTGTTCCCCGAGATGGTCACGGCCCCGTTGGCGTAGATCACCTGATTGGCCTTCGGCGTGATCGAGCCCGTGGCGACGTACACCCCGGCGTTGACCTGGATGATGGCCCCGGCCGCGGCTCCGTTGATCGCCCCGTTGATGTTCGTGCCGGGGTTGATGGTCACGGTCGGGGACGGCACGGCGGTCACCACGATCCCCCGGGTCGCTGAGACGCTGTTCCCGTTGGCGTCGGTCACCGTGAGTTGGAGGGTGTAGGACCCGGCGACGGTATAGCGGTGGTAGGCGATCGGTACGGGGACGGCTGAGCCGTTGACCGTCTTCGTGGTGTTCGAGACCGCGGTGCCGTCCCCCCAGTTGAACGAGTAGGACGTGATCGCGCTCGAGCCCGCCGTGGTCCCGAAACCCTGCGCGATGACGGCATGGGGCGCGTAGCCCGTCGTCGACGGAGATGTGACGAGCACGACCGTCGGGGGCGTCCCGCTTCCCCCGCTGACGACGACTACCGTGGGCTGGGGAACCACGGCCGTGGCCGCGGTGCGGTTCGGATGCGGGTTCGGGAACGGCGAGGCGTCGACCCGGAGTCCGTGTGCGGAAGTGATGACACCCATCAGCGATCGAAGTCCTCCACTTGGTAGACCTTGAACGAGACCTGATATGCCGCGTCCGGCTCGTCGAGCGGGGCGTCGTGCGGCTCCCCGATGACCACGGGGATGTTGACCTCGCCCATGACGAGCCGCATGGTCCGCCCGCTGCGCCAGACCTTCCGAAGCCGGGAGAGGTATGCGCGGGCCGTCACGGGCGAGTTGCTTCGGATGGCCCCGCTCACGGTCCCCTCCCGCCCCCTCGTGGATTGCAGCAGCCGAACGGGAGCCTGCGGGTACTTGCCGGCGGGGAAGAACACGCCCGCGGTCTCCCCCCAGTCGAAGTCGGCGCCGTCGTCGTTGCCTTCCATCACCACATCGAACTGCGGCTCGTCCACGTCCCAGAGCCAGATACCGATGGGGACGGACTCGAAGTCCACGGACGGGTTGTTCCTCGAGTGCTTGAGGACCCCGCCGATGTTCAGCACCCGCTCAACCTCGTAGGTCAGTGTGACCTTCGCCGGCGCCCGGTCGTAGAGGATGGTGTACTCCCCCGTTCCCGTCACGACGTCCTCCGGGTCGATGCGGGTGAGCTCCCTATCCCCGTCGACCACCAGCGAGAAGTAGTCGGGGGCGTCGTCGGTCGTGACAACGATGTCCACGACGGGCGAGCCGTTCGCGTGCTGCGCCGCCGTGATGGTGTCCACTGGGTCCACCGCGGCCGTTGTATCGAAGGTGAACAGCGCCGTGGCCTGCACCCACATCGGGTCGCCGGGTCGCCACTCCCGGTCCTGGTCGTCCCACGCCCGCGCCCGAATGCGGTACTGGTCGGTTGTCCGCCGGACATGGCCCGGCGGGATGGTGATGCTGAGGTCCGTCGAGACCGTCCGGGGCCGGCGCCAGAGCTCGACCCACGTCCCGCCGTCCTCGTCCACCTTGTCGAGGAATAGGGCCGTGGCCTCGAGCGTGGCCCCCGAGAAGTCCAGCAGGATCTCCGGGGTCGTGTCCTCCACCGTGGCCCCGTCGACAGGGTTGAGGATGGAGAGCGTCCCCTGCTGCATCCGTGTGAAGTGCGCGGTGTCCGACCAATCCGATAGCCGTCCCTGGTCGTCCTCGTAGCGAACCCGCCAGTACCGGGTGTCCCCGTCCGCGATGGACGGCGCCGAGTAGGCGGCCTCGGAGAGGTCGATCTCGGTCTCGTCAAGGGGCACCAGCCCCGAGTCGAACGTGATGTCGGACATATCGGAGGCCGTGGACAACTGCACCTGAGCGAGTACCTGCGCCGTCTCGCCGTGGTTCCCCCGGACCGTCCACCCGAGGTTCGGCCTCGCCTTCGACACGACCCGACCCCCCGCCGGCGAGAGGTCGCGGGGCGCGTCGGGGACCTCCGACCATGTGACCTCTATCCGCGGACGGAAGTTCCGGTTGAGCGCCTGCTGCGACCAGATGGAGAACGGTCCGCCCGTTTCGGTCTCCAGCCGGAGGCCGTACCAGTCCGCCGACCCGTTGCCGACGAACGCGATGGCGTTGGTGATGTCGATGGAGAACTCGTCCCCGGTCTGCGCCCCCGCGGTGATCGTGACCTCGTGGTCGTTGCCGGTGGTCGCCGGCTTGTTGTTCCACCTGAGGTTGCGGGCCGACCACGTCTCGCTGATCCGGCGGGCGTTGAAGATCCGCGTGGCCGACGGGGCGTCCCGGAGGTTGAAGGTGAAGGAAGCGTCGGAGACGTCCACCTCGTTCCCCACCGTGAACGGCAACTGGAACCAGAGGTAGGCGAACTTCTGGTCCCCTGCGGTGGCGTCGAGCTTGAGTCCGCGGGTCGCGCCGTTCACCTGCGTCGGGACGGCCTCGCTGACCCAGCCGTCCATCCCGACGTAGATCGTGGAGACCGTCACCGGCGCCGCTCCCGGTAGTCGAGTTTCCGGTCCACCACATCGGCGGCGATGCGTTCGATGTCCTCGCGGGACGGACCTACCACGGTGCCCTGATGGCGCGTGTGCGTAACAGCGGCAGGCCGAGCGCCGTGGACCGTGACGTGAACTTGCCGGCCGTCGAGCTCGTCCAGCATCCGCGACAGGAGGATGACGCCGTGGTCGTCGGGAAGGCTCATGCGATACCTCCGTGCGGTCGGGCGCCGGTCTCGACGTACTGCGTATGGACGGTGATGTAGACCTGTTTGCCGTCCAGCGTCGCAAGGTACTGGTTGTACTTGGCGAGGTCGCTGAGGTTCCCCGCAAGGCCGTTCGCCAGGTAGGTCGTAATCACCGACGGGGGGATCTTCTTGTCGGCCTGGTACAGCGCGTTCACCTGCGCGACGAGTTTGTTCGTCTGCCCCGCCGATAGGCCCGCCGATGCGGCCTGCGCCCGTAGCCGGGCGTCGGCTTCGGCGAGGGTGACATTCCCCTTGCGGAACTCGGCGTAGAGGGATTGCGCCTGACCTTCGAGGTTGGCTTGCGCGCTGATGGAATCCAACTCGGCGGCGTTCCGGTCCCGGACGGCCTGCGCGTACTCCGCCGTTCCCTTCTTCCCGTTCGCCGTCAGGGTGTTGACCTTGGCCTGCGCGGCGGCGAGGGTGCGGCGGGCGTCCGCGGCGTCCGCATCCGCCTGCGCCAATCCGACGAGGCCGCCAGCGGCCTGGTTCTCGAGCGCCCATGCCTCGCGAAATTCGTCGTTCAGCGCTCGCATGGAAGCGGCGAGGTCATCCGTCGCGGATGCCGAGCGGTCGGCCTCATCCCCGGCCGCCGCGAGGCTGTCGATCCACTGGAGGGTCGGGTCGATGGACCGCAGGAGCGCGTCCGCGAGAGCGTCCTGGGCGAAAGCGGCGGCTCCCGCAATCGCCACCTGAGACTGCTGCGCGATGTAGAGCGCGGAGGCGACCTGTTCCTGTCTGGCCATCTCGGCGTTCAGGGCTGCGACGGCGTTCTCCACCGAGAGCGCGCCCTTGGCCCAATCGGGGGCGAGGTCGAACACGACCTGCGCCTGCGCCACGAACTCCTGAATCGAGAGCGTCCCGTCCCGGATAGCCGCCGCGGATTCCCGGATGCGGTCGGCGTTCTCCTTGGCGTCCGCCGAGAGTTGCTGGAAGCCCGCGATGGCCAGACCGATGACCGCGGCACCACCGAACTTGATGAGACTGGACGACAGCCCGGATAGGTCGCCCTGCGCGATCTTGCTATTGCGGGAGAAGTTCTCCAGGCCCGCCGAGATCTTCGTGAACAGGGCTGGCAGCCAGGTCACGGACTTGAAGGCGAGGAATGCGGCGACGATGGGGAGCGCGTTGTCCGCGACGAACTGGAGCGCCGGACCGAGGGCCGCGAGGACGGAGGCTAGGGAATCCAGCAGCGGCAGGAGCAACCCGCCGAGGGTCTCCTCGATGTTCCCGAACGCCACGCCGAGCCGCTTGGACGCGGTGACGTTGGCCGCGGCGGCACCGCCGAACTCCTTGCGGAGCTCACCGAGGATGACCTTCTGGGCGCCGAGCGTGTCGCCGGCCTCGACCAGCGACTTGATCATGTCCTCCTGCGAGGACGTGAACGAGACACCGACCCGACGCAAGGCGGTGAGCCCCTTGATCGGGTCGTTGAGAGCCTTACCGACCAGGACGATAGACGACTGGAGGTCCGTTCCCATCGCGGCGGAGAGGTCGAGTGCCGCCGTCGTGGCCTGGTTGAAGATGTCGTTACCTTCGCCGAGCTCGTTGTGGATGTTGGTGAAGGTGAGCAGGACGTTCTCGCCCTGCGCGATTACCTCATCGTCGACGGCCGCGACATCCGAGAGGCTGTCGGCCAGCGACGAGACCTGCTCCGCGGTGACGTTCGCGGCGCCACCGGTGGATTCAAGGACGGCGGCCGTCTGAGCCGCGACGGTCTGGGCCTGCTCGGCCTGCGCGATGGCGTCCTTGCCGAGCTTGAACAGAGCCGCGCCACCGAGGGCAACACCGAACATCCCGCCGAGCTTCTGCCCGATGCTGGAAATCTTCGACCCGATGCTCGCGGTCTGGGACGTGACGGCCTTGCTGAGGCTAGGCCCGAACGACTTCGGGTCGGCTACCAGGTCGATGAAGGCTGTCCCGGCGCTAACGGCCACTACTTCACCACCTTGATTCGGTCGCCCATGACCCGGCGTATCTCCTCCGGTGTCGATTGCTTCCGCGGGCCGATGTCACTGACCGATGCGTTGGACTGGAGCTTCTGCACGGCCCGGGCCAGCGACGAATAGGGAGGCAGGCCGAGGACGAGCGCCCATAGCCGCCGGGAACCCAATCGGGACGGACCCCATAACGCCTCGCGGAGACTCAGCCCGTAGACGGCAAGGAAGTCGGCCTCGAGCGGTCCGTAGAACTCCGCGACGACCTGCGCGAGGCCCGAGATTCCCCCGCGCTGATTCCGTACTCCCCCGGAATGCCCTCAACAAGGGCGGTGAGGTCCTGGAGGGACGGCCGCAGCGCCATGAACCGGTCGTAGTCGTCCGCCAGCAGCATCCGCATGGCGTCGTGCATCGCCTCGGCGACCTCCGTGGATGTGGTGGCGGCGTTGAGGCGTTGCCCGACCTCGGCGATCTCGAACGGGAGCTCGACGGGGAGCGCGAAGGTCTCCCCGCCGAACGTGACCGTCGGTGCTTCGCCTTTGGCCTCCCGACGGGCCGCACGGGCGGCGTCGAGGTCGATGCTCACGAACCCGTTCCGAGGTCGGCCATGTTGGCGTCGTTCGTGATGAGCGTGTACACCGGGGAGCCGGCCTCCGGGATGGCGTCGAACGTGATCGGCAGTTGCGCCTCGGCGTTCCGCACGATCTGCGTCTCGACGTTGGAGGTGACCATTCCCTGCGGAAACACGAGCCGGTAGTCCTTGATGCCGTCGGTGTACTCGAGGACGAGCGACCGAAGGTCGAGGTCTTCCGGGTCGGGAGGGGTGAAGGTGTACTCGCCGCCGGCGAGGCTGACGGTCCCGCCACCCAATGCGAACTTGAGTGTCGCCGTGTTCCACTGCTGCATGGTGAAGGCGAGCGAAACAGTGCGCTCGGTCACGATGCGGCGGGTGGGGTCGAAGGACTGCCAGGACCGGATGGACTCCACGGTCCGGGAGTAGGTGAACGTGGCGCCGTCCTCGGTGAGGTATCCGAGGTCCGCCCACGGGTCTTGCAGGGCGGTGTCCGAGTCTGTCGGCAACGTCGCCGTCAGAGGGGCCACCCACACCCTGCCGTTAGAACCGACAACGAGTTCGTCGGTGTCGAGGGTCATGCTGAACTCCCTTCCGGGGCTCGGATGCCCCAGCTAGACGCCCCCACGGCTCGGATGCCGCAGGCGGCGGGGATTAGAGGGCGTGCAGGGTGAGTGCGACGCCGAATGTGTACCGGTCCCGAGCGGTGTCGGGGTCCGGGAGCCAGAGGAGGCCGAGGTCGTCGGCCACGGCCGTGACGAACGCGTCGTCGGGCCATCCGCCGGCGGTGGTGAAGGATTCGCCCTCCATCGCGTGAATCACGGCCCGCGCCTCGGCGGCGATGTCCCGTGCTTCCGACTTGGAGGTCCCCCACACGTCAATCTGAATCCTCGAGAAGTCCAGCCGCAGCCGGTTCGTCGGGATGCCGCCGAACCGGTGATAGGTCCCGACGGGGTAGGTCGGCGTCTTCGGAATGGACGAATACCACCGGTCGCCGATGACCGCGATGGAAGCCTCTCTCAGCGCCGCTCCCACCAGAGCTTCGGAGTCGGGGAATACGTCCACCGTCGTCATGGGAACGCCTCTACGGGGCTCCTAGCGGCCTTCATCCGACCACCCGGAGGCCCATGCTCTCCGCGGCCCGCGAAAGGACGTGAAAGGCGGGGGTTGGGGCCGGCTGGCCCGTCCCGAACTCAATCCAGACCGCCTTGAAGTCGTTGGCGTTCACCCGAGCCCGTCCCGGCTCCGCGTCGGCAGTGATGCTCGAGGCGTAGGCCCCGGTGCGGCGGGGCGCGATGGCCTGCGCGGTTCCGGCAACGCTCTGCGCGGTCTTGAGGAGGAACGCCATCATCTCGGCCGTGCGGGCCAGCTCGGGACCGGCGGCGGGGTTGGCCTTGAACCGAAGCGCCATCAGTGCGCCATCTCCATCTCGTAGGCCCGTCCCCCGGGGAGGAGGTCGCGGATGTAGGTCCGCATCCTCTCCTCGGACATCAGCCGATGCGCCGAGGAGTAGTCGTGCGCCAGTGCCGGCGCCCGCAGGTCATCCGGGAACCCGTCGAGCATCGGCTTCACGGCGAGCAACCCCGCGGGGGTGTGGACCGTGCGCTCCCACTCCTCGGGGGTCACCAGGATCTCGTGGACCTTCTCGCCGGGTCGCATCCCCGTGGGTACGATGGGGATGTCCCGGTCCCCGACCATCAGCCGTGCGATGTCGGTGATTCGCGCCGAGTCGATCCACGGGACGAACACGTCCCCCGGTCGGGCGAACTCAAGGGTCGCCATCGCCGCATCGACGGCCTCCTCGACGGAGAGGAAGAACCGCGTCATCTCAGGGGTGGTGATCGTCACCGGCCCGCCCTGTCGGATCTGCTCGGCGAACAGCGGGATGACCGAGCCGCGGGACACCAGCACATTGCCGTAGCGGACGGTCACGAACCGGGTGGTCGAGGACAGGTTCGCCTCCACAAAGAGCCGCTCCTGTACGGCCTTCGTCATCCCGTAGACGTTCACCGGCCGGCACGCCTTGTCCGTCGAGACCCCGACCACCGCGGACACCGGGAACCCGAAGTCGCAGATGGCCCGGACGAGGTTGGACGTACCGCCGATGTTCGTCTCGACGGCCTCCCGCGGGAACGCCTCGCAGGGTGGAATCTGTTTCAGCGCGGCCCCGTGGAACACGACGTCGGCATCACGGAGAACAGCGGCGACCGTGTGGTAGTCGCGGACGTCCCCGATGCGAAACCGCAGCCGCTCGTCCTGGAACGCCTTCCGCATCTGATCCTGGAGCTCCTCGCCGCGGGATAGGATGGTGATGCGCTCGGGGGACTGGGCGAGCAGACGTCGGGTCAGCGCCCGTCCCAGCGTGCCAGAGCCGCCGGTGATAAGAATCCGGCGGCTCTCGATCATCGGACCACCCGTTCCCGTCCCGTGTGACGAATCCAAGGCTCTCCCTTCCCGGCGAACGCGAAGCGGAAGCCGAGTGCTTTCAGTCGCGGCCCCATCAGGGCCTCCGAGTCGGACCCCGCCCCCGTCTCGGGCCACGGCGCCGCCGAGAACAGCGAGCGTCGCATCAGGCTCGGGTTGCAGGAGAAGAACCGCCTGTGCTCGAGGTACGGCAGGCCGTCGACCTCGCGTTGTGTGTACGACTCCGGGTGCTCGTTCGGGATGGACCCGGCCTCTAGCTCCCTGGGGTAGAACGCCGCTCGCAGGAGCACGACCTGGGCGAGGTGCCGGTCGTGCTCAAGGATGACGGCCAGGTCGTCGAGGTCGATGTCGCGCTCGAACGCGAAGTCGTCCTCCGACCAGAAGATGTAGGGCGCACCCTCGGTATGCGCGATGCGGCTCCAGGTCCGGGCCATCATCTCCCGGTACCCGAGGTTCCGTTCGTGGTGGACGATGAGCGACCGATCCCCGAACCGGTTCTCCAGCCATGCACCGTGGTCGGGGTCCCCGGAGTCGTCCACGATCGTCATCGAGCGGACGGTCCCGTGGACGCGCTCGTCGAACGACGCGATAGTTCCCTCAAGCTCCTCGCGGCGGCCGCAGCAGGTCGGGATGTAGACGTCCACCTCCGCCACGGGCCGCTCCCATCCCCTCCGGTGCCGGTGGTCGAGGAGCACCTGCATCCTCTCCGGATCGCCGGCGGCCCCGAGATACTTCTGCGCCAATGCGTAGCCCGCCTTCCAGTGGAGAGAATGCCGGGACACCTTCAACATCTTCGGGTGCCACAGGTGCCAGGACGTCCCCGGGGTGAAGTCCTTGCCGGCGAGGGTCTCGCAGACGAGGGCGAACGAATAGTCCTCGTGGCCCCACCCCTGGAACCGCTCGTCGAAGCCCCCAGCGGCCGTGAACAGGTCCGCCCGCACGGCGTTCACCCGCGAGTCGCAGACCTCCCGATATTCCTCGCACTCGGCCAGCCAGTCGAACTCCTCGCCGGCCAGAAGTTGCGCGGTACCCTCCGCGGTGAAGTCCCGACCCGACGTATGCGCGACGGTAAAGTGCCCCGTCTCCCACGCGTTCTCTACGGCGTTGTGGACCTGCTGCGGGTCCTCCTCGAACACGTCGGCGTCGACCATGAGCGCCACGTCCCACGGCCACGCCCGTTTCGCCGCCTCGTTCATGCACCACGAACGGTTGAAGGGCTCCGGGCCGTTGTGCTCCACGACCTCCATCGGGAACCCGAACTGCTCCCACCACGGGCGGACGTAGCGCCACGCCCGGTCCCGTTCCTTCACCCCCGCCCGACGAGCCACCAGGATGACCGTCCTCACGGCGCCACCCACGGATGCGGTCGCTCGGCGAGGATTGACCGCACGGCCGCCGGCCCGCCCTTGACGGCCTCGATATACCGATTGCAGAGCGCCCGTCCCCCCTGGTAGTCCAGCGTCCGCGCCGCCTTCGACAACGAGAGCGGGTGCCATAGGTGCCAGGAGCACCCCGGGACGGTGAGAATGCCCCCGTACAGGACCTCGTGCGCCCGGATGAAGGACGAGTCCTCCCACCCCCAGCCCCGGTAGCGTTCGTCATATCCCCCGAGGTCGGTGAACAACTCGACCGGGATGGCGTTCACCCGGGACAGGCACCGCTCCCGCATCTTCTCAACGCCGCGGTTCCAGTCGAACACCTCGCCCTGGAGGATCTTCCGCGTGGCGCGTTGGGTGAGGTCCTTGCCTTGGGTGTGGCCGGCGACCATCACGCCCTTCTCGGCGGCGAGTTCGACGGCCTGGTAGACCTGCTGCTCGTCGTCCTCGAGCACGTCCGCGTCGATGACCAGCAGGACATTCCACGGCCACGCCCTACGGGCTCCTTCGTTGATGCACCAGGATCGGTTGAACGGCTTGGAACCCTCATGCTCCACGACGTGCATCGGCCAGGGGAACCGCTCCCACCATTGCCGGGTGTACGTCCACGACCGGATCCGGTGGATGTCCCCGCCGCGCCACGGCACCACGATTGCGACGTCAGACATTCGCCATCGCCATCAGGGCCTCCGCCGCCCGCGTCGTGGCCTCCCCGCGGTGGGGGTAGATGACCTCGGACGCCCGCGCCCGCCGGGTCGGATAGGGCTCCGGGTCGATGATGGCCAGGTCGACCGCGGAGCAGAGGTCCCGTGGGGTCTCGCACGTCGGGCCGATGTCCGAGTGCTCCCAGAACCGGAGGCCGTGGTGAACGTCCCGCCGGTAGAAGGGGGCGTTCAGGATGACCACCGGCCGATCCGTCGATGCGAACTCGTACAGGGTCGAGGAGTTGTCCACGACGTACACGTCTGCCTGTTCCAGCACCTCATCGAAGGTCGGCAGGTACTCGAGGTCCCGGTAGGTTTCCTCGACCATCGCCCGGGCTCGCGGGTGGACGTGGGCCACGACCCGGATGTCCCGGCGCTTCGCCAGGTCGATGAGCGCGCCCCGGTAATAGTCGAACGTGGAGCGGGTTTCCGGGCAGACCGTGAAGTCCGCATGGAACGACACCGCGACCACGGGAACGGCGTTGCGTTCGTAGGTCCGGTGGTGCCACGGGTCCATCTTCGGCGAGCCAATGATGACGCTCGGGACGTCCGGGTAGGCCGCCACCCACCGATCGTTCGAGTAGGTGTTCGGGTTGCAGAACGCCACCACGTTCCGCTGGCCACGTCCGCCGGCGTACGAGTGGTGCGTCGCCATCGCCTGGAGGGACCGCCGTGGAGCGCCCGGAGGTACCGGGACGACCCCCCCGTAACTGATTCCGCACCCGTGCTCGAACCGGATGGTCGGGACGGTGGCGACCCGGCGACGGTCCGCCTCCCCGCAGATCACCACCCGGTCGGCTCGGTTGAACTTCGGCCACGCGGGGAGTTGGGATGCGGCTATCCCCCGCGCCTCGGCGTACTCGACGTTCGCCGTATAGAACGGACCCCGTAGGGCTTCGGGCAACGCCTTCCAGATGCACCCGAGATGATCCGTCCAATGTTCGTGAGTAGCGATGAACGCGTAGATATCGCCACCCCCAAACGAGACGGGTCCCCGGTCCGCGGAATCTGACATTCGACTAGGAACGGCAGGGAGCGCAAACCAGAGACCCGCCTCAGACTAACCCAAGCCATGCCCAGACGAGCCCAGCCTGGCCATGCCGAGCCCAGACTTGCCGCGTCCCGCCGTGCCACGCCAGCCTTGCCACGCCAAGCCATGCCGCGCCACGCCTAGCCCTGACCCGCCGTGCCAGGCCGAGCCGAGCCATGCCATGCCTGCCTCGCCTTGCCGTGCCCTGCCGTGCCCTGCCGAGCCGAGCCGGGCCATGAACCAGAGCCTTGGTCTAACCCGCTTGCTCCTCGTCTCGGTGGATCATCTGCCAGAACTCTCGGAAGTGGTCGTAACGGTTCTTGAGCACCTTCCAGTCACGCTCCATCTCCCGCATGACCAGTTGAGTCGAGAACTCGTCGTGGACGATTTCCTCCACCGGCTTGTAGGCGAACTGCTGGTCGTCCTCGCTGTAGACAGCATGGAAGGCCCGCACCGACCGCTCGGAGTTCTTCCCCTTCGCGGGCTTGTAGACCACCCGAGCGCTCTTGATGAGTTCGTGAGCCTGCTCGAGCCGGTAAAGCTCGCCCGCCAACGTGTCATCCCACTCGAACCGCGAGTGGAGCGGATGGTCCGGGTCGCGGGCCGTATCCCGAACCAGTGCCGGCGTCAGCCGCCCGTTCTCGACGTAGATGGCGTTGATTTCGTCTCGCAGCGAGGAGGTCATGACAGCACCTCGACTTCACGGGTCGGGTCGACTCGGTAGGTGCCGTTGCCTCCGTTCTTCTCAGGCCGCCACTCACCGACCCCGACACCCATTCCGCCGGCGTCGATCAGCGAGAGGACCGAACCACGGGTCAGCGCCGATGTGACGTAAGTAACCTCGAGCACGGCCCTCCACTCCAAGAACTCGCCCCTGTAGCGCATGTCGGCACCCTTGCCGATCCGCACCGGGTCCTCCCGCATCGTGCATTCGCCTTCGATGCGGGCGAGCAGCTTCCCATCGTTGCCGGGCTCACCGCGGAAGAAGAGGAACTGCTTGAGCGCCGTCATGCTGACGTCCTTGCCGTAGAACCGGGCGCCGCCCACCGTCGCGTCCTTGAAGGCCAGCGTCGGGAAGCCGGGTGTCCCATCCTTGAGGCGGTAGATCGACGCCTCGTACTCCGCCTCCGGGTTCTTCGACTCCTTCGGCGTCTTGCGACCCTGCATTGCGTCGAGCATCTGCCGCTTCGCCTTCTCGGACCACCGATGGACGATCAGCGGCGACGTGCCGATGATCGGAACCGCGATGGTCTCCGCCGCAATCCGGTCGATCTCGATGGTGGCCGCGACCTCCTCCACCGGAGTCGCCGCTTTGGCCTGCCTCGGCATGACTGCCTCCCTTCGACCAAGCGCCGCACCATGCGGCTTGCGGAAGAGAGGACTTCGGAGTCTCTCCCTACCCGTTCCTAGTCGTTGGGAACGCTATACCGGGAACCTTACTTTGACAACCCCCCGCGAACATCATGCGATGCGGAGGGTCACCCATCCGTCGCGCTCGCCGTCCACGACTCCCGCGACCGTAGGAGCCCGGTCCCCCCAGACCTCCCGACCCCGGCGGCGGAGGTGCGCCACGATGACGGTCATAGCGTCCGGGTCGGAGTGGAGTTCGGCCGGCAGATCGACCTCGATGGTTCGCGCTTCCGTATCAACCCGTGCGCTGTCCAGAATCAAGCTCATTTGCGCCCTCCCCGATGATGTGATAGCGGGCGAGGCGAAGGGCGCATCCCACCCCCGCCCGCTATCACGGCCTTCAACTAGCTCGCGTTCGTGATTTCGCAGAACGCGTTGATGCGGTACACAGCGAGCGCCAGCCGCTCCTCGGCGCGGATTGCGACGAGGTTCCTGCGGAAGTAGTCGCTGTGCGAGTTGCTGGCGTCGACCGACAGCCCGCCCCGGCGGAACACCTGGGCCTGCGTGCCGAACGCGCCGACGAGCACCGACCCCGGAGCGATGGCCGTGGTCCGCACCATGCGGAGGCCCCACGGGGTGTCGGCTGCCTGCGAGTACGGGCCACCGGAGAAGTACGCCCCGGTTCCCGCGACCGCCTTGGCCACGTCCAGGTCGAACGCGTCGTGCGGGTTGATGATGATGCCGTCAGGCTCGGCGAAGCCGACCGTCTGCACCAGCATCCGCGCCGCCGCGATGGCGTCGAACAGGTTGGCGTAGTTCGCCTTGTCGATGGACTGCGTGACCCTGTTCAGGAGCCCGTTGATGTCGTCGCCGGCGCCCGTGCCGTTGAGCAGTTCGTCCTCTTCCTCGATCCCGACCAGTTGACGCAGGCGGGTGTCGAGGTACGAACGGAGCTGCGGCACGTCCTCGAGCATCTCCTCGGAAATCGGCAAAAAGGTCGCAATTTTCACGACCTGATCCGACACCGCCTCGAAGGTGAACGCGGAGGCCGGCTTGGACGCGCCTTCGTGGACGCTCCCGGCACCGTTGGTGGTCGCCGACTCCCGCAGGTACCGGACCACGTTCGAGGACGTGGAGCCGGATGCGAGGAGGTCCGCGACGGTCAGACGCTGGAATCCCGGCGCCTGGATGCCCGGACGCACGTCCGGCTGTGGCAGTGAGCCACCGGGACCGGACGTGATGTTGTCCGCCGCGTCGGATCCCTCGGACAGAACCGCGTCCGAACCGTCGACGATGGCGGCCTTGGTCACGAGCCACCGCGGGATCTCCACGGGGTCGGTTGCGAACTCGCCCAGCCCGCCCATCTTCTTCTTCTCGAGCAGAGCCTTGAACGTGGGCGACTCCACGAACATCTCGCCGAGCGAACGCGCCGGACGACTGTTCTTGCCATCCACCCGCGCCGCCGGGGCGCTGACGCTCCCCAGCTTGTCCACCATCTCGTTGAGCTTCTCCGAGTCCTGGAGGTTGGCGATCACCTTGTCCAGTTCGGAGATCTCCGACATGGCCTTCTCCACGAACGCCCGGTCGTCGTCGTCCGGCGTGCGGCCCTCGGCCTGCGCCTTCTCCGACAACGCCGTGATGGCGTCCAACTTGCGCTGGCGCTCGCCCATGTTCCACTGGAGCGCCGTCAACTGCTGTCGAGCCATTATCTGGCCCCTTCCTGGCCTAACCGCGCTAGCAGATCGGCCCATTGCGCCCGCGCATCGGGTGTCTCGGGTTCGGGAGTGGGCTCCTCCGCGTTGGCCGTTTCGGGCTCCTCCGCGTTGGCCGTCTCCTTTGCCGATTCCTCGGCGGACGTCATACCGACAGACTCGAGAACCTGGTTGAGGAGGTCCGTGGCCTGTCGAAGCTTCGATTCGTTCTTCTGCGAGAGCACCCGGCCGGCCTTGGCGTCCACCTGGAACAGGCCCATCCCGGCCCACGCCTCGGTCAGACGCGGAGCCACGTCGATGTAGGCCGTCCCGATGGCCGTCGAAGTCGTCGTCGCGTTCTTGACGTTGTGGATAGCCGTCCGCTGAGCGCCCTTGTGGACCACGGCGAGCCCGAGGAGTTCGCAGTCCACCTGGACGAGCTCGCCCTTCTCGCCCTTGAACGCCTTGGCCGGCTCGAACGCGTAGAAGATGCTGACCTCGGCGAGGCGGAGCGGGTCGCCCTCGGGGAGCAGGAGCCGCTCATAGACGGCCATCGCCATCGGGTTGGACTCGATGTCCAATTTGACGGTGCCGGCGAGGGAGTCCCCCGGCTGTGCGACCTTGGCGATGCCGATGGTGCCGCCCGGGTCGATCTCCTCGAGGGTGTGCTGGTAGTCCACCGGGACCGATGCACCCCGACCGGGGCCGACGTTGGTGAAGTTCTTGATGCGCTCGTTGTCCAGGTCGATTTCGAACGGGTGAACCTCGAAGTCGAACGTCCCGCGCCCATCGGTGGGGGTCCGGCTCACCTGCGCCTTGATGACGCGGCGCTCAAGCGTTTCGGTCGTCATTGACGGCCTCCTTCGGGTCGATTTCCTTCGAGCGCACTTCACGGCCTCCCCGAAGGGCACCGAGGGCGCGTTTCCATACCCCGCCGAGGGGTGCTTTGCGGTTCTCCTCCTCCATCGCGGGGCGCAGTTCCTCGCGGCCGGCGCGGCGACGGAGCAGGCGCTTGGTACTCATCCGACCTCGAGCAAGCACTGACATCCCGCAGCTTCCTCGACCGGGAGGGACGAATCCCCGGGGTACTGACCTCCGTTGGAGAACGCTTCGCCGAGCCCGACGGTCTCCCCGCTCATCTGGGGGTGCCGGGATTTCCCGGAGGTCACCACCCACGTCTTCTCGCGGAGGTCGTTCTGCACCGCGGCCTCATGGGTGGCGAAGGATGCGAGGGTCGTGGCCCGGGACATCGCCGCCTCAGCGGCCCGCGCCGGCAGCAGGACGTCGAACACGTTGCGAACCGCGTCCCCATCCGCGGCCTCTTTGAGTTGCTGCGCGGTCACGGTGTTGATCCCCTCGGCGGCGATTCGGGCGTTGTTCTCGAGCCAGTGGAGGGTCAGTGACTCGTCGTACCGGCCTCCGTGGCGCTTCGCCGTCACCGCGCCGGCGGCCTTCGTGGTCCTCAGAGCTAGAGGGAGGAGGTCGAGAGCGAGCTCGCGGTTCCACCGACCCGCGTCGAACGGCACATCGGCCTTCGCTCCGAAGCGGGCCAGCACGACCGCCTTCTGCCGGTCGAAGAACGCCTCGAGGACGGCCTGGTGTTCGCGTGCCGACGCCTTCCGCACCGTATCCGGGCCGGGGAGGGCCTTCTGTGACGCCCCGTAGAGCGGTCCCGCCGGCGTTTCGAGCGGGGTGGCCGGGTTCGGCTGGCCGCCGGTGGTGACGTTCATCGGCACGATCAGTTCGTCGGCGTCGGGGAGTGGGGGGAGGTCCTGGAGGGCGCGCCCCTCGTTTCGGGTCAGCCACGGGGCACCGATGGACTGCGTGAGGATCTGTCCCTCCTCCACGAACGACCCACGGAGCTTCTCCTTGATGTTGAACTCGAAGTAGACGCCCTCGATGTCGTCGAACCAGGGAAGGTAGGCCATGCAAAGTTGCTGCTTGATCATCGTCAACTCGGAGTCGAGCACGTCGGCGTACAGGGTCCGCCGTTCCTCCGACGTGGCCTTGTAGTTGGCGTTGGACATGAGCCCGACCATCGACAGGGGGATGTGGTAGGACCGGGCGACCTCCTCGAGGGTGAACTTCCGCCCCGTGACGTACTCCGAGTCCCACGGGCGCCTATCCGGCCCCCAGTTCATCTTCTCGCCCTCCTCGGCGAACACCGTCTTCCCCGAGTTGGCGGCCCCGCCGAACTGGTTTTGCCAGTCCTGCCGGTGGCGGATGAGGTTGTCCCCCTGGAGCTCGGGTGCCTCGAGCGGCCGTTCGATGACCTGCTGCACCCATGCCGCGTTCCGCCATGTCGCCGCTCGGGCCTCCGCGGCGAGGACGTCGTCGGCCAGGACGGACCGCAGACCCTCCAATTTGCTGATGCCGACCCGCATGTCGTGGGGATTCCACGACTTGAAGTGAACGACCTGCTCCGGGGAGAGCCTGAACTCGGTCTGCTGCCCCCCGTATCGGTCGGGGCGGATGACGTAGCCGGTCGGGCCGATCCACGGGTCGCCGAGGACCCGCACGATCTCGGAGGGCAGGATGCGGATCTGTCGTTGCCGGGTCCTGCCGTTCTCCAGCAGCCACCAGAAGGCGTTCTCGTAGGTGCAGAGGGCCGACATCGTGGCGTGGAGCAGCCCGTAGAGGGTCATATCGGGGTTCGGATAGTGCAGGAGGACGTTGGCGGGGTGCTGGTCGATCTCCTTCGGCGCCCCGGAGGGCGACTCCCTGTATGTCTTGACGTTGAGCTGGGCGACGTTCTTCGCCAGGAAGTCGACCACGGTCCGCACCGCGGGCTGGCGGCGGTACAGGATGCCGTAGTCGCCGGCGTGGGCCTCGGCGGTCTGCGCCCCGTACAGCGGGAGCATCTCGATCGGCCAGAGCGACCGGATGACCTCCCCGGCGCCCGACGTCATGGTGATCTGCTTCTCGCGGGTCTCTATTGGCTCCCGCCGACTGAACCAGCGGCGCTTCTTGGGGGTTGCGACCGCCATTCGACCTCCTACAGGACCTCAAGTCCTCTGGTCTCGAACACGCTCTTGCGCCGTTCGCCCTGACCGGCCGCGATGGCGTCGGAACGGGCCTCCCAGGACAGGCAACCGGCCATCACGGCGTCAATCTTGCGGGGAGAGCCGGGACGGTCCTTGCGAACCGTCCACATCGGCCGGTGGTCCTCGTCGTACACCGGGAGGCGCTGCCGTTTGGCCTGCGCGATATGCGCCGCCATGACCGAATCGCCGTCGTGGGTCAGGTCCCCGCCCTGAATCGCCGTCCGGTAGGCCCGGAGGGCGAACGCAACCTGCTTCGGGCGGTTCGTGAACCACGCGATCACCCGCTTGTCCCCCCACCGTCCCTGCCACCGATCGACAAGATGGTCAATCCACTGCGGGTCGACGTAGGCCCGCCACACGTCGAAGCGCTCGAACGCCTCCAGAACGGCCCCGTCGATGTCCTCGGTGGGGTGTTCGTAGTCGTCGCCGGCCGTTTCGGGGCGCTCCCAGATGCCGATGACGAACTGATGCCCCTGTTTCACGTCCGTCGCCACGATGGCGAGGGAGTCGTCGAACCGCGCACCGTCCACGCCGAGCGTGATCCGGGCCTTGTCCTCGACCACGACCGTCGAATCGGCCAATTTGGCCCATGCCTGGGCGTCGAAGGCCGCGTCCTCGGCCGCCAATTTGCGATTGAGGAAGAACCGCTCGGCCTGGGCCGGGTCGCGGGGCAGCAGTGCCTCGATCTCCTCCTCGATGCGGTCGAGCTCGACCCACCAGGAGTCCCCGTAGACCCGCTTGAGCATCTTCCGGCGCTCCCGCTTGTTGCGAATCGACCCCGGACCGGGCTCCGAGTCGTCGAAGTAGACCCCGGGCTCCTTCTTCTCCGACGTCTGCTGCGCCACGGATTCCTCGGCCGGGCCCCACGCGTTCGTGGTCTCGAGCCACCGCCCGCCCATGCCGGCGAGGTTCCGGCGTTGGGTGTCGGCGAGCTTCCGCCCCCCGTTCTGGGCCGTCCACGAATGGGTTTCGTCCTCCACGGCGAAGGTGATCCGCTGACCAAGACGCGATCGTGCGTTCGACGTCACCGGCTCGATGCGTCCCCCGCCGGGAAGGTTCACCCGCGTCTCCCCCGTGTCGGGGATGTCGCCGTGGAGCCCGCCGAGCTCGATCATCGGCACCAGCGCCCGCCACACGTTGTCCGTCTGGTCCTCCGAAACCGCCGTGACCTGGATCCAGGGCGTCTCCCACGGCCGGCCGACGGGCTCGCCGTTCGCATCCCAGCCGTCGAACAGTACCGGCCCCTCCGCCTCGGCGCAGATGATCGCCGCCGACAGCGGGCCCTTCCCCCACTTCTGCGCCCTGACGAGCTGAGCGCCCCGGGAGTAGTAGAACCGCCCGGTTTCGGGGTCGAGCGCGTAGTACAGGGCCAGGAAGTTCAGCATCTCGGGGGTGAGGATGTACGGCTCCCCCACATGGTCGCCGTCCGGGATGGCGCATCGGGCCTGGATGAAGTCGGCGACCTGCCCCGCGAGGGTCGGGACCTCGCCCTCGACCTCAGGCGATCGCCAGGGCATCAGCCGGTCTTGGCCTGCGGTACGGCCCTGGGCATCTTCGACACCGTGGCGAGTGCGGCCGGCGCTTCTTCCTCCCCGATCTCCCACCGGAGCCGCATGATGGCCAGCGGATTCAGCCCCAAACGGTCCTCGGCCTGCCGAACCTCGGCCTTGAGCGCCATCGGAGCCCGCCGTTCCTCCGCCTCGAGCAGGTCCCGAACGTAGCGGGCGACGTACCGCGACCAAGAGAACCGTTCCCACGCCACAGCCTGCGGGGTCGCCCAGAGCTCGCCCCAGACCTTCAATTCGTCCTCGCGGGGGTTCGGAAGGGGCCATTCCGGGGGTGGACCGGGCCTACCGGAGGCCGGAAGGCGCATCAGCCCGCCCGGCTTGAAGGTGTCGGCGTTGCGGCGCCGGCGTTGGCTCGGATGCTTCGGTGGAGGCCCCTGAACGCCCATAACGGTTCACCCTGCCCTTTTGGTCCGAAATCCCGTACTCACCCCGAGAAACCTATCCCGCGGTTCCTGTGGGGCGCGGTTCGGCGCGATGCGAAGCCCCCTACGGCGTGCTCGGCCGTGTTACCAGCCTGTGCGCTAGGTATGTGGGGCGGGGTACCCCCCGTTCCCCCTACCCCTAGCGGCGTACCTCTCGTGCTGTCTTCGCTGAGTGGTCGGCCTTGCACAACCCCTGGACGTTGGCCCGGTCGAAGGGTGGTCCATCCTCCCGCAACGGGATGATGTGGTCAACGTCTGTTGACGGACGTATCCCACAGACCGCGCACCAGGGCTGCTCCCTGAGTACCCGTCGACGTAGCGCCTTCCATCGTCGGGTGGTGTAGACCTGCCGCTGTTCCTTGGTCCGTTCCTTGATGGCCTTGTCGATGGAGCGTCGGTGCTGGGGACAGTACGACTCGGTTGTGAGTTCAGGACATCCGGGCTGGGCGCATACCCTCACCCGGCGAATACCTCGAGAGCCGCCTCGATGTGATGCGGTCCGATGCCGTCGTTCGCTACCTCCGGTTCCCCTACCACTCTGAGCCTGCGACCCTCGAACTCCACGATGGACAGGGCGTTGATGGCTGCGTCGGGTGGGAGGAACAGCGTGTACGTGGTCGCTCGGGTGTCCCGGTTGATGAGGTCCTCGGTCGAGGTCTCCTGCTGTACCCGTGCGGGGTAGGTGACGCCGGATCCCTCCACCGCCTCGGGGTTCCCGTACCTGTCGGTCGTGCCGTTCTCCGTCACGGGGTAGATGGTGACCGAGTGGATGAGCAGGGTCTCGAGCGTCACGCCACGCGCCTTTGCCGGTACCTGTCGAGGACGTGCTGCTCCTCGGGATATAGCAGCGCCGAGGACGAGCCCGAATCTGACAGGGTGTAGCTGTACTTGCCGATGGTCTCCGACTGCATCCCCCCGGCTACCACGGCGGACTGGGAGTAGACCCGGCCCGCGATCTGGAGCGCCACCAGGCGGATGTCGGATGGGACACCGAAGTCCTCACCCGTGATGCCGCTGTCCCCCGAGGCCGTCACCGGGATGACGGTGTAGCCGTGGGTGTAGACCACGAAGATGTTGCGGTGTCCCCACGGCCATATCCCCCAGCCCGTTGACCCCTCTGCCGAGATACGCCAGAGCACGCCGCCGTCCCCGATCTTGAAGTCGACGCCCTCCGTGAGGGCGGTCTCGTCCTCCCCGTTGCGGTCGAAGGTCGTGACCTCGGCGATGCCGACTACAGGGAGCTGGGGCAGGAGCAGGCTCCGGGTTCCGGTGCCGTCGACGAATACCTCGTCATCCTCGACCAGGTTGATCGTCTGCCCGATGTAGCCCCGGACGACCTCGCAGGCCGAATCGAGGGCGATGACGGTTCGGGGGTCGGCGGAGACGTCCCTTCCCAGGTAGTCGCTGAGATCCTGCGCCGAGATGAACGGGATCATCTACTGTTCCCACCTTTGGCCGGCGCCGACGAGCCACCGGCTGTCGCTGTCCTGGTCCCAGAATCCGTCGCTGTCCTGCAACCAGCGGCCGACCAATACCCGGGGCGTCGGGATGAAGACCGTCACGGCGACCGGGACCGGGAACGTGATCTCGCTGCCGCCGGCGACCACGCCCGGGTCGGGGAATCCGACCGTGACCTGGACCTCCGCCGGGGTGGCGATGGACTCCGCGGCCACACCCGGTACGGCGACGCCCACCGAAGCCGCCACGGCGGTTGACTCCGTGCCGATGCCCGCCGAGGACGTGCTGACCCCGACCGCCACCGGAACTGCGGCCGGTGCGACCGTGAGCGTGAGCGACGGAGTGGGGCTCCCCACCGTAGCCGCGACCGATGCCGAGGTTGTATTCGCCGTTCCCGTGACGGTCGAAGTGGCTAGAGCAGCCACCGCGGCCACGGCCGATGGCGTGACGACCATGCCCGTGACGACGTTGGGCGTGGGGACCGCAACGGTGCCGGCGACCGCCGCGCCCGAAGTGGCGACTGCACCGAGCGAGGCCGGTACCGCGACGACCCCCGCGACCGCGTTGCCCGTCGCGGCCACTACCACCGTGGGGGATGTAACGGCGACGGTGCCGGCGACCGCGGACGGCGTGGGCGCCACCGTCACGCTCGAGGTGGCCACGGCGACGGTGGCCGCTGTGGCCGCTGGGCTGGTGTTCGAGGCTCCCGTTACCGTCGGAGTCGCTGTGGCGACAACCGCTGCCACTGCGTCCGGGTTGGTCGTGGTCGGGGTAACGGTCTCGACCGTCGGGGTCGGGACCGCGACCACCACAGCGACCGCCGATGGGCTTGTGTTGGCGTCCCCCGTAGCCGCAGAGGTCGGGACCGCGACGACACCGGCGACCGCGATACCTGCCGTGGCCACCGAGGCGGCCGACGAGGGGACCGCGACCGTGCCCGCTACGGCTATGGGTGTCGGTTGGACGTTGACCGTGGACTGAGCGACCCCGGCAACCGCCGCAACCACCACCGGGGTTGCCAGGGCCGTACCCGTGGCCGTCGGCGTAGCGAGGGCCGCGACTGCCGCGACGGCCGAACCCGCTGTGGCGACGTTGACCGTTGATGTGGCGACCGCCACCGTGGCGGCTACTGCCGATCCTGTCGGTTGGACGTTGACCGTGGATGTGGCGACGGCGACGGGAGCCGCAACGACTGCCGCAGGAGCCGTAGCTCCACCCGTGGCGACGGAGGTTGCGACGGCCGCCGTAGCTGCTACCGCGGAGCCTGCCGTGGCGACCGCGCCGAGGCTCTGGGCGACCCCGGCAACCGCCGCCACGGCTACGGGGGTAGCGGTGGCGTCTGGGCTGGCTATCGCGGTCCCGACGAACCGCTTGCGCGGCGCGAGGACGTAGACGTAGTTCACTGCCAGCCCGTCGACGACCAGGGATCGGTATCGGTCGAGGCCAGGAATCGGTTGTCGTTCCGGCGCCCCGGCATACTCGCCTCGGCGAAGTCAACCTCGAGCATCAGCGTGTACCACCGTGGAACCGGGTTGAAGTCGGTGGCGTAGCCCACCCTAGCTCGAAGGTCGTTCACGATGGCCCGGGTGAGCGAGCCGTAGTCGGTGCCGTTCGCCGTGGCCGGGACCATGCATCCGGCATAGAACGGGGCCGTCTCGGACATGTCCCAGGACGTCCCGGTGTTCGTCCGCCGGTTGATCTCGCTGGCGTAGGCCGTGACCCCGGCGCCGAGTCCGACCCCGATCACGTCGGTGCTGTTGTCGTTCCGCCGGATCCGGGTCTCCGCCGCGTTCGCCGTGGTGGTGGCCGAACCGAACATCAGGAGAGCTCGGCACCCGTTGATGACGCTGGCACTGTCCGGCAGGTCCGCGAACTGCACCTCGGCATAGTTGCCGGTCCCGGTGCCGGCCTGCTGCACGTAGTCCGCCGTATCCGAGATGGGAACCTCGTTCAGCAGGTCGAAGGCCGTCGCAACACCGATATCGGTGCCGCTGTTCGCCTCGATGACGTTAGTCCCTGCGTTATGGGTTCCGTCAGCCGAGGGGCTGAGACCCACGACCTTCCCGGCTCCCCAATACTCCGAGTCCACGGTGTAGGTGCCCCAGATGAAGTCGTCGAAGTTGGCGACCTGGGTGGTGTTCGCGTTGGCCGCCCCGAACTCGAGGTGGCGCTGGTCCGTAGCGGCGTGGCTCCCAGCGGTGGCCGTGACCTCGGTCCCGCCGTCGAGCTTCGCCCGACACGTCCACGTCGTGCCGGAGGAGTCGAACTGGGCGTCGACCCGGTACCACACGTTGGCCGCGACGGGGTTGGGGCCGATGTTCTGAGCCGACCCGCCCGTCACCTGGATCGTGAACCGCCCGGTGGACTGAATGTAGTTGAAGAACGCCATCTGCCCCGTGGTCGCGTCGTACCAGGAGAAGATGTCGACGGCGCCGTTCGGGAGGGTGGTGTAGCGGATGTAGAACCGTGCGCAGGTCTTACGGACGCCCGTGGTGGCGATCCACCAGATGACGGTCTCGGTCGAGGCCGACGGGTTGATGAGCAGGCCATAGCTCCCGCTCCGAGCCGCCGCCGCGTCCGCAGTGGGGGTCCCGGCGATGGTCGACGCGATACCGCCCCCGCTGGTGCTGAGGACCCCATGCTCCCAGCCTGTGCAGAGGAGCGGGTTCAGGGCCATCGCGGCCTACAACTCTCTGACGTAGAGGGTGCCCGAGAAGTTCGTCGTGGCGTCGAGGGTCGACTCGCACCGGACCACCATCGCGCTGTGGGCCGCCCCGTCACACTTCGGGCGCATCTCCGGGGGGAACACGATCTGGTAGCCCGTGCGGACGTTGAAGGTGTCCGAGTGGATGCGGAACGTCGATCCCGACGTCGTAGCCACGCCCCCGTTCGCGTTGAACGCCTCGTACGCCCCGGAGGCCGCGCCGTCGTTCGGGTCCACCGGGCGCGGGGTCGTGGAGACCTCGCCGCCAGAGGTGAACGTGGCGCCGTTGAACCGGAGGATGGCGAGCCGAACGAAGTCCTCGTTCGCGTCGCCCTCCACGGTCTCCTGGCCGATGTAGATGGCGAGGATCTCGACGGGCTTATCCGCGGCGGGGTCGATCTCGAAGAAGTCGAAGTCGGCCATCGCCGCGGTCGCGGCCTTATTCGTGAATTCGACTGTGTAGACCCCTCGGGTCATCTGCCCTCCCTACGGGTTGGTGATCGTCCACCAGCCGGCGCCGGGGGTCGTCACGGTGAAGGTTCCGGCGGTCGAGGTGAACGCCCCGCCGAAGTAGGTCAGGAAGACGAGGTTGTTACCGGCGAGGGCGTCCATGTAGTACAGCCCGCAGACGGCCGAGCCGATGGTCGCCGTGGTCCAGACGAAGTTCGACGAGGTGAACGACAGCACCCCCGAGCTCACCGCCGTCGAGGGCGAGGTGACCGTCTTGCCCCCGGTGGCGTAGTTGGCGTCGACGATCGTCACCTCGGCCGTGTTCGTCCAGCCGGTGTCGGTGTCGAAGGCCGGCGTGAGCGAGTTCGTGTGCAACGCCATCTTGGGGGTGGTCAAGTCGAGGTTGATCACCAGGCCCGTGGTGTCGATGACGTCCTTGAAGTTGGCGAGGTAGAGCCCGCCCTTCGTGACTGCCATGTGCTATCCCTCCTTCGGGGATTGGACTTCCTCGAGCACCTTGGCGAGGAGGTCGCGGATATCGGCCAGCATGATGAGCGTGGCCCGGGGGATGCTGACGGCTTCACCGTTCATCAGGACGTGCTCGGGGCGGTGGCCGTTGTCGGACGTGAGGATGCGTGGTTGGGGGAGGTTCACGCCGGCGCCGAAGGTAATCGGCTCGGTCATGCTTGGTCCGCCCCGGCGCTCGGGGTGACGGGCTTGGCGTGGACGATGGCGTCCTGGCGGCCGTCCCAGTGGACGACGTGCTCCCCGGCCTTGGTGCCATCGCGCTCGTCCGTTACCGGCTGGCGCTCGGACTGGCCGAGCTTGCGGGGGGCGGAGATGGAGCGGATCTTCTCGACGTACTCGGTGTCAGGCATGCGGAAGAGACCTCCGGGAACGTAGGGAACGGGCGGTCGCCGGTGACAACACGGCTAGACTTGTCGAACGTTAGAACGCAATGGTCACGCTGTCAACGGTCTGCGGCGGGTCTCCTGGCCCTGTATCCGCAGGCCGTAGGCCACTACCTCCGCCTCGGTACGGTCCCTTCGGTGACGTCGGCGGAACATGTAGCAGGGGGCGCATCGTCCCTTGGCGTAGACCGGCGCCCAATGGCAGACCCGGCAGACCTCACCCCTCACCGAACCCTTCCCCACGTCCCGTCCTCCGCTGCTGCGCCTCACCGGCCGCGGTCAGGTCAGCCCTCGAGGCCGTCCGCGGGTGTCTCACCGATGGCTCGTAGCCCGTGTCCGGCGTGAGGTTCCGTAGGACCGACTCGCACTCGGACCGGGCGCTGCGGAGCATGTCGACGGCACTGGCGATCTTCTTCGCCGCATCGGCCACCCGAGAGCGCATCCGCTCCTTCCCCGCCGCGATGGAGCCTGTGGGATCCGCCGCCACCGAGCGGACCTTGGCGCTGTCCGTCACCGAACCGCCGAGGGTGGCGAAGTACGACCAGCGGTAGGCGTCGATGAGGGCTTCGCCGGCGGCGTCGTGGACGAGTTGGAGGTCGCGTTCCACCCGTTCGGGGGTCGGGAGGAAGTCACGTCGGGTCACGTTGGCGTCCTCTCGGTTGAGCCGAGGAGGATTTCGGCTGCGTCGCAGCGGTGGCCCTGGTACGAGCAGGGCTCGTCGCAGTAGGAGCAATGCCAGCCGTAGCAAGCGGGATCGAACAGGACGCCGTTCGCCGTCCACGTTGTCGGCCGGGTGCAGAGGACGCTGTTGCAGTCCTCCTTCCCCCGGTAGGCGAGCGGCCCTCGGCGCTGTCCGTCCACGATCAGGAACGTCTCGTCGCTCACGTTGGCGTCCTCTCGGTTGATAGGGCTTGGCGGGCGATGTCTACCGCAGCCTCGACGTACACGGTCGGGTGGCCCTCGATGTCCTCGGCGCTGTCCATCGCTGCGATGACCCGTAGCGCCTCCTCCACTTCCCTGAGTCGTTGTTGGAGGTGGTCAACGGTGTCGGCAGCAGCGCGGTCGCGGTCCCGAATCTCCTGTTGGAGGGTGTCGATGACACCCCGCAGCGTGTTGACGCAGGCCGTAGGCGACTTCATCTGCCGGTGGGCGGGCTGTCCGCAACGAGGACAGGACTTGTTCATGGCTTCACGTCCCGGTTCCTCTTGGCTGATTGGGATGTCAGGTGGTCGAGGAGTTGGGTTCCGAGGAACTTTGTGTAAGCGGGGGGGATGGCCTCTCGGGCTTCGTGGGCGTTCATCCAGCCGCAGCCCATCGCATCACGGAACTCCGATTCGGTCTGCTTGCTCCCGTGGTCGCGGCTTGCATCCGTAGCACGGTGCTGGCACGGCGGCACCAGTGGGAAGTACGGCGGCGATACCTCGAAGAACCGATGGCTCTGAACGGGCACGCCGAACATCGACCCGCAGAGCATGACCGGCTCTCGGAGCAGCCGACGGGCATCCTGGACGTTCTCGATGACGTAGGGCAGGCCAACGACGTACAACAACGCCTGGACGGGTGCGATCAGGTCGGGGTGGCTGCTCCGGTCGCCCGTCCATGCCGTAGCGCGGCTGTACGCCTGACAGGGCGGTGAAGCGTGGATCGCGTCGAAGCCTTGCATCCACAGAATCGAGAGGTCGAACACGTCAGCCTGGTGGAACTCGTAGGGGTAATTCGGCTGCGACTTGATGTCCACCCCTACGACCTCGAACCCGGCATCGGCGTATCCCTTCGCTGCGCCTCCTGCTCCACAGAACAGGTCGAGGAGTCTCATCGGTTCCTCTTGGCGCGGATGTCGATAACGGCCCAGTCGCCCCTCAAGACGACGCAGGGCAGCGCGTTGGAGCCGACCGGGACGGCGCGGCGGGTCTGCGAGAGCGCATCCTCGAACCATGCGGAGCCGACGAACTTGTCCCACGACGCGGGGATCTGAGCGCCGACCTTCACCTCCGGCATGACCGTGACCTCGACGGTGTACGGCCTCGCCGATTCTTCGTTGGACGGCGTGAACCCGGTGCCGCCGAGAGCCCGGTGCGTCTTGGCTTGGCCGGCCTTGCCCTTCCGTTGCGATCTCCGCCCCGTACAGCTACGGCACGAGCACTTCGGGACGTGGCCTGCCCTGGTCAGTTTCAACGCCGTGGTGGAGCAGCCACAAGGGCAGGACGGCCAACCATCCCACCGCAGGGTTTCGGCTCCGAGGGTCACGTCGGCACCTTCCGCGAACGCTTCCAGCCGCACTTGTAGCAGCGCCACCGCTCGACCTTCGGAGCCATGTCGGGAACGGCCTGCCAACGAACGTGAGACGAGCCGCACTTGGGGCACGCCGTCCACCCCAGGAACTTCGGCGCTGGCGCGAGGGTCAACGGTCAAACCCCTTCTGTCTGGAAGAGGGAGACTGCGAAGTCCTCGACCTCGGGGAATACGGGCTCGGGGAATGGCTCGTTCAGCGACCGCGACCAGCGGCCCTTGAGTTCGGTGGGCTGATCCGAGCGGCGCGGCTTCCCGTCCGTGTGGACCCACTGACCTCCGCCCGCAGGCCCCTCGTAGACCCACCCCGCAGCCCGAAGCGAGACGCCGGTCTCCGAGTCGAGAATGTACGTCTGGATGCGCTCGTAGCCCATCGCCTTCCCCGCTCGGGCAGCGGCGGCGTACAGGATCGAGCAGGCATTGTAGGTGCCGTCCGTGACGAGCCGGTTCACGTCGAGAACGCGACGAGGGGAAACGCGGCGGGCGACCGGGCGACCGCAGATAGCGGCCCCGTGAGCCTCCCCATTGTCGTCCACGACCCCGAGCGAGAAGCGATGTCCGACGGCGGGGACGTGGTGCCGATGCCACCGGGCAACGAGCGCGTTCGCCTCGTCCAACTCGAACGGAACGACTCGCAGACTCAACGGTCAAACCCTTTCTGTCTGGGAGTCGGGAGTGTTGAAGAGTGGGGCGTCATCCGTTATGCGGTTCCTCGCCATCTCCGCGTAGGTCGGGGAGAGCTCGATGCCGATGAACGAGCGACCGAGGCGAAGCGCCACCAGCCCGGTTGTACCTGAACCGCAGAACGGGTCGAGGACTACTGCGGGGATGGGTTCGGTGTCATGGGAGCAGGATGGACGCCAGCCGGTAGTCCGCACCTCCCGGTAGCCAACTCCGCTGTTCTCCGGTCGGCCATGACTGACGCTTGTGTAGTTGGCAATTCCCTCGACTTTCCTACCCGCAAAGGACTTTCCCCGCCTTTCTTCGTGGTAGGTAGGTGCTGTCCTCTCCACAACCCTCACCCATCCCTTCCCACACTCAGGACAGCACCCCTTCTCACTAGTCCCCGCCTTGATGCAGGGTTCTACTAGGGCCTTCGGGAAGGTGGCGAAATGCGCGTCAGGGAATGGCTCGGTTGCGATGTTCCAGACTGAGCGGAGGTTGCGGCCGGCCTCTGGGCCGGCGCTATGAAGGGACGACCGCCCGAGCCCGTTCGTATTCCCGCCCGAGCGGTCGAACTTGTTGCCCTCGTGAACACCTAACCCCCCGGGGGCGTGGCCCGTTTGCGGCTCCCTCACCGCGTCCGCGTCATACATATAAGGCAATGGCACCCACCGTCCGCGGGGCGGCGGACGGAACCATGACAGGTCAGGCTCCTCGCCGTGGTTGAGGGCCGAACAGGCGGCGGCGAGACGGCGCTTGGCCTCCGTCTCCGCTGGCGTCGTGCGCGGCACCCGCCGACCTCTGTGCTTCTGCACCATCTCGTGAGCAGCTAGGGCGAGGTCCGCTTGCCGCGTCTTCGCAATGAGGTAGGGCCGAATCGCTGCGATGATGCGAGCCGCCTTCGCATCGGTGACCTGCCACGCGAAGACGGACCGCCCACTCGTCCCGTCACCCCGGTAACGCGGTGACGGAGAACCCGGCCCTCCGTCAATCGACGTGAGGTCGGTAATCCGTTCCAGTAGGGCGCGGTTCGTATTTACCAGCGAGAGACGAATCCCGACATGAGGCTCCATTGACGCCCGGGCCTTTTCCTGGAAGCAGATCGAACCTTCGCCATCGACAAGGGCCGCTAGCCACGCCGCGTCCGCCTCTCGCATGGGCAGAGGCTGAACTCCCCCGCGCCATTCGGCCTTAGACAGGAGAAAGACCTGCTCGTGGGCTTTGGTGGGCCTGTCTGTGACCGATTCCGGCATCGGATTCGGCTTCGACCAAACGATTTCGCTACGCAGCACCCACCCGTCAGCTTGAAGAGCGAAGGCTAGCCGCCAGGGGATGCCGATTAGGTCTTTGGGCTTGAGGCCGGGAGGCGTCTGCCCCGTGTTCGACTCCTTCGCCGGATAGCGGCCGTCGAGCACCGGAGTCAGCATCCCGCCGTTGATAGGCCGCTGCGTCCCGCGCTCCTCCTCGCGGCCCTGATTCCCCCACGACCCCGCGTAGCTGTCCCCGAGGTTCAGCCAGACCGTCCCGTCCTTCGCCAAGACCCTCCGCACTTCACGGAACACCTCGACCATCGTTGAGACGTATTCCTCGGGTGTTGGTTCGAGGCCGATCTGCTGGTCGATGCTGGCCGCACCGCAGCGACCACAAACACCGCCGCGCTCCTTCGTCTCGTTGCGGCCCTTCGCGTTCTTCGCCGTGGCCCCGGCTGGCCCCGGCACGCTGTTCGCCCAATGCGTTCGGACGGTCTCGACGGCGTAGTGCTCGCACGTCGGGTCCCCGCCTTCCCACATGGCCGTTCCGTAATCCCGCAAGCCGAAGTAGGGCGGCGAAGTCACCACGCACTGCACCGACTCCGCCGGCATCTCCCGCAGCCGCTCAAGGGCGTCACCGACTCGAACTTCCCAGGTCATCGGTCTGCCCCGGCGTGCGCCTGCGCTCGTTCGCGGAGGTAGCCAGAAGGATTCGATACGCCGGCCGCGTTCTCGTACAGATCCTCGATGGCGGCGTTCACCGCTCGAGCGCCGTAGCCGGGGGAGTTCTTGCCACCGAGAACGAGCCCGGTCAGTAAGCCCTCGGTCACGCCGTCCCACGGCTTGCGTCTTCGGTAGCGGTCCTTGAGCGTGACGACGAGGTGGAGGTTCACGGCATCGGCCAGGTGAAACGGTTCGCCGTCCTTGCCCTTACCGTTGCTCGCCGCTTGCGGCGAAGGTCTTTGCCCTTCGGGCGTGGTAATGGCTTGTTCTTGGCTTGATTGGGTGACTGTGTGTCCAGGGTGGGGTGACACGGTGTCAGGGGTGGGGTGCCACTGTGTCGGGGGTGCCACTGTGTCACTAGTCACAGAGTCACCAAACGTGAGTTGCGTCGGGACGATCCCCGTGTAGAGGGTGGACGTTCCGGGGCGGCGTTCGCAAAGCAGAAAGCCTCCCCGCTCAAGGGCGTGGATTCCCCGCATCACTGAGCGCGTGGAGAGCCCGCTGTCCTCGGCCAGCGTGGATAGTGACGGCCACGCCGACCCGCCGCGCTCGTTCATGTAGAGCGAGAGGGTGAGCGCCACATGCCGCACGGTCGGAGGGAGCTCCGACTTGGCGATGGCGGTGCGCCAGGTGAAGATGGGTGAGAGGGTCGGGGTCACACCAACACCTCGAGCCGGTCCACGGTGTTCGCCTGTACCCGCTGAACGTGTCCGTGGATGATGCGGTGGAGCAACCGTTCACCGGACTTGCGGGCTAGCCCGTAGCGTTCCGAGTACGCCTCGCCGGCCTGCTTGACGGAGCCGTACCGCATGACGAGTCGTAGGGCCGGCTCAACCGCCTCGGCCACCAGGGGCCACAGCGGCGACTCCCCGATGTAGTCGTCGTGGCGCCTGCTGTACCTACCCGGTGGTGGGCAGACGTGGCCTGTTACCCAGAAACGGCCGCAGCCGTGGCAGTGGGGGCGGGCGTTGGGGTTCACGTTGTCCCCTTCCTGAACACGGAAAGGTATTCATGCACGCGCACAAGGCGCCGGCCGCCCTTCTCGAAGTTACCGACGCGCTGTATCGCCCCGTTCCCCTGCTGGTTGAGGATGACCTCCTCGCGGAAGACGAAACCATGCTGCGCGTGCAGGCGGGCGAGGTCGTGGGGGATCGGCAGCAGCCGGCCCGCGCTGTCCCGAATGAGCCCCGTGACCCACACCGCGAGCGAACCGCGGCGGAGAACGCGCCCGCACTCCCGGACGACTTCCCCGAGCTGGCGCAGGAACGCGTCGTAGGTCGGAGCCATCGACAGGTCGGCCGCGCCGCCGTTGTACTGCTCAAGGTTCCAGTACGGCGGGCAGGTCAGTAGGAAGTCGGCCGAGTCCGATGGGAACGGTACGGAGCGGGCATCGGCCGTGCGAATGTCCACGCCGTCCGACAGGCCGCGAGCGGCGAGGCGGCGAGACACCGCAGCGGTTTCTTCCGCTCGGAGTTCAACCCCTCGGTACTCATAGCCCTTGGCGGCAGAGACCAGGGCACGGGTGCCTCCCCCGGCGAACGGGTCGAAGATGACAGCGGGTTGATCCGGACCGAACATGTTGAGCGCCCAAGCGGCCACCGCTGGGTTGAAGATGCTGGTCGTGACCTTCCCCCGGTAGACGCTCTTGTCGTCGGCGGTCTTGGTGAAGACCTCGGGGCGGGCTTCCCCTGCGTCGCCCGTCAACTCCTTGAGCGAGCGGGTGCCCGGGTCCGACATCGCGCAGTTCCAGACCGTCGTGGGCCACACTCCGTACCGCTCTACTAACTTGACGTAAGGGTCAACGACATTGCCCCAGAGGTCCACGACCTCGCCTTGAGCGCCGTTCATGCCCCAGCCGCCTCGAGTATCAGTTCCTCGACCTCGGAAGAGGTCAGGTCCGCGATGAGTACGTCCCCGATCTTCTCGAAGCGGTCGAACATCTCCACGGCCTTCGCCTTGGCTTTGGCTGGCCGCTGGCCGTACACCGCCAGCAGACGGGTTCGCTGTTCAGGTGTCGCCGGCACAGAGGCTCCGGGGCCTTCCCCTGCACCCTCGGCCTCTGTGCCTGACGCCTCCGCAGGAGCGGTGCCAGCCTCGCCCGCGGAAGATGGAGCCGGGACGGAGGCGGGGGGAGATCCATGAGTGGCCCCCGTCCCGGCGTTCTCTGAGCCACCGCCAAGATGCGACGTGCGGGTCGCCGTTGGCTCAGAGGTCAGGTCTTCCTTGGCCCACAGGTCGAGGGCCACACCGAAGCGCATTGCACCGCGTCGGATGAAGTCGGAGATGGCTTCCTTGAGTTCCTGGCCGTAGGACGAGAACGAGTCCACGGCCCCGGCCTCGGTCCTCGACACGCCGCCGACGGTCAGCGTCCCCAGCACCGCGACGACATGCGGCGTACCTCCCCCGTCCACGACCGTCACGGGCTCGACGGTGTAGGTCCAATCCGGCGCCGCATGGTTGAGCCGGTCGGTGACAGCGGCGTGTCCCACGTAGTCGAGGGCCGGTCGCTTGCTGGTCGCCGGGAGCTTGCTAATCAGGTGGGGCGGGAACGGCTTGCGGAGGTCCGCACGCATATCCGGGTCGCTGTGGAAGCTCACACCGCACCCCCCAAGTCCACGTCCTGCTCCCACGACGACTTCGCCCGGAAGTACGTCCTGGGTTCCTTCTCAGCAGCCCACGGTGAGTCGGCGGGGTCGGCCAGGGCTTCGCGTTCACGGTCCTGTTCGGCGAAGGATTGCTGCTCGCCCCGGAGGCGTGCGGCCCTCGGACAGCCGGGGGCATGGTCTACGAAGTGACTCCGCATCCCGAGCGTCATAAATCCGCGTCCACAAGCCCCGCAGTAGTCGCGCTTCGGGCGGAGGAGCATGTCCTCGGCGAGGGTCATGACATCCTCCGAACGGCTGCCGAGTCATCGATCGCCAGCACTTCGGGCCTCCGGGCATCCGGGCGCAGGAAGAACACCCAGCGGTCCTTGACCCCTTGCTCGTTAGCGGCCCACGAACCGTTCCCGGTCGGAGGCGGTCGGAGGCGGTGCCACGTCGGAGCCCACATCCAGTTCGAGGCCCGGTAGAGCGCCCCGTCGTGTCCTTGCTCCGGGTCGCTGTAAGACACCAGCGTTGTGACGAGCGCGTCCCGCTGACGGAGCCACCGCACTACATACCGATGCATGCGCGACCCGCCGTTAGCCCCCGCTTCGGGAGTAAGGCACCAGCGTTGGAGTTCGAGCCAAGTACCGTCGCTCGGAAGATTCCGGGCGGTCGGATAGCCCCACACCTGGGCTGCCACGATGTCCTCGGTAGCGAAGCCAGCAAATACATACCGGACGCGACCGGGGGCCACAGGCCCGAGGTAGTGCTTCTCGGTTAGCAGCGGGTTGACCTCGACCGCCGTAGCAAGCCTCCAAGAGACTCCGCGGTCCTCAGCAAGTGCCTCCGGGAACATCGACCGCTGAACGAGGGTCACGGTTCCTCCCTGACGAGCAGGAGCACCCGGTCCAGTTCGAGGAACGCGGCGTCCCGTTCGTTGATGGTGAGGTCGAGTTCCTTACGGAGCGCATCCATCTCGGCTTGCAGGGTCTTGACCTTCTCCTCGGCTTCGAGGTACGCCGACTGCCACGTTCGACCGGCGGCGTTCCGCATCGTGGTTTCGAGGAAGCCGGACACGTCGGGGCTTGTCACAGGAACCGCCGCCGCCGAGTACGTGGAAAGCCTTGATTCCGAGTCTTCTGCAACCAGGCAGCGAGCGAGACGAGCCCGAAGAACAGGGCGGTCCCAACCACGGCCATACCGAGGACGGTGCAGAGACGGAGGAACCATTCGAGGGTCGTCACGCCAACTCCTCGAGCATCTCCTGCTCGGTCAACTTCTCCGCGAGGAAGTTATCGGCGCACCCGCGGTGGGCGGGAAACTTGTCGCTCACATACGGCAGGTGCCAGGTGTCCCAGCGGATCGGGTTATCGAACGAGCCACCCTGCCCGCAGAACAGGCAAGTGTTCAGTTCGTCGCGGAGGTCCTTCATGACATCGCCTCGGCCATGACGGCGCGGGAACCCTCAAGGTGCCGTTGCACGGCAGGAGACTCGCCGGCGTCCAGTTCAGCAAGGTCGACGGCGACGTCCCGGAGCACCGCCAATAGCGCCGCAGACCTCGCCTCAAGAACTTCAACGCGAGCCGCCAGAGTGAACAAGGTTTCGGATACCGCCCCTAGGTAGCGGTCAAAGTCATCAGGGTTCATATCCTGCTGCAACGCCGTGGACAGCACGGCGGCGCGAGTCCTCGCACGCCTCACTAAGTCGCTCACCACGCCTCCTCTTCACGCAGGACCCACGGGATCCCCCACGTCGACGTAGGCCTCGGCCGCTCCGCCACTTCCACTTCTCCGGTGGCGTAGATGGTGACGAGGATCTGGTTGCCCACCCGATGGGCGGGGTAGTCGGTGGGGTAGTCGTAGACCAGCGTTCGGGAAAGGGCGTCGTCGCCGTTGGGGAACGCGGCCGAGGTCATGGCGTCGCCTTCGGATGCCAGAGTTTCGTCAGGCGGGCGTGGGCCTCGGGGCGGTCGCTCGGGGTCATCTCGCCCTTCCACTCCACGAGTCCCTGACGCTCCGCCCACTTGAACAACGAGCCGAACATGTTGGGGCGGGGCGGTGAGCCCACGTCCTCCCGGATTTCGTTCGCTGAGAACGGCTGTCCGAAGAAGCAGCGGTTCCGCACGGCCCGCTCGGCGTTGCCCCGCCACGGGTCGAACATCGTTGCGGTGTCGATCAGCCGCAGGCCAGCGTCCCTCCGCTTGCGGCCTTCCTCAACGCCCCATAGCGTCGTCGGGTGCTCCGGGTCGAAGTGGTGGCTCAAAGCACACCGCCCGTCGTGGGTGCGATCCAACCGGGCGGAACATTCCGCCAACGGATATGAACGCGGACGGGGTGAGTCGCGTTGCTCTCGACCTCCTC
>Ga0163162_10000266_pt1 | contig 47442 bp, 43 predicted proteins | sample S55metaG_FD_115310 | JGI IMG/M metagenome (GOLD analysis project Ga0163162, IMG submission 115310) | Switchgrass rhizosphere microbial communities from Kellogg Biological Station, Michigan, USA - S5-5 metaG | ecosystem: Host-associated > Plants > Roots > Rhizosphere > Soil | place: USA... | reverse complement strand
TTTATGATCGCCACTTTCACATGCAACAAGGCTCCCAGCGAAAATCGCAAACACCGATACGCGACTCACTATTGCTTTCCATTTAGTTCGCATAAAAAAATAATTTTCAGGTTAAATAATATTCTATAAATTCAAACACGGTGCCATCGCATGACTTAGATGGATTTGTTCCCTGAAAACCGCACTCCACCTGATTTGTAGAGATTTTTACTCATTAATTTTCCTTACATTTTTAAATTAGGATGAACCATTAAAAACTTTCAGATTATGAAAAAGTACGTTCTTGTTTCTTTGATAGCCCTGGGTTTTGCAGCGTGCGGTCCGTCGACAAAAATTGTCAATAGCTGGCGCGATCCACAAGTGACGGTCGACACTTCGGAAATTCACAAATTTGTAGTTGCCGCTTTGATTCGAAATGAAACCGTGAGGCGTAATACAGAAGATCAGATGGCGGCGATGTATCCCGGTAAGGCCGTTCAATCTTACGTCATATTCGGGTTGACTGAACTGAAAGAAAATGATGAGTTCTATGCACAGAAATTAAAAGGAGAAGGATATGATGGCATGGTCATTATGAGGCTGGTCAAAGTAGATAAAGATCAAAGGTATGTTCCTGGTTCTTACCCTGCTTACTATGGCACCTGGAGAGGATATTACGGTTATGCATGGCCGAACTATTACGATCCCGGGTATTACACTACCGATAAAACGTACTATGTTGAGGTGAATGTGTATTCTTTAAAAAGAGATAAATTAATCTGGAGCGGTATTACATCAACAATCAACCCGACGAGTGGAGATCAGCTGTTCGGAGCTGTGGCAAAGGCGGTGAATACGAAGATGAAGGAGGAAGGATTTGTGAAATGAGAAGCAAATGTGATGAATGTGATGAATGAATGTGGAAATGTGAAGATGTGGAAATGAGCCGGGAGTCGTCATTTCGAACGGAGTCCGCCTGAGGCGGACGAAGTGAGAAATCTCGTGCCATTTGTTGGAATTGAATATATCGTTATCGCTATGATTTATGTCGATGTTAATGGCTTAAGTTTCGGTCAGATTTCTCACTTCGTCCGCCTCAGGCGGACTCCGTTCGAAATGACGACTCCCGGCTCATTTCCACATCTCCACATCTTCACATTTCCACATTCATTCATCACATTTATCACATTTATCACATTCATCACATTTGCTTCCTATTTCTGCTCAAAATCAAACGTCAACCCACCGGTTAAGCCAAACTGGTATATTGTCGAGAACGAACTAACATATCCGCCTGATCCGCCGCTGCCTGTATAAAAACCTCCGCCAGATGCCTGCACGATTGAGAATAGTTGCGCTTGTATCTTGATGCCGACTACTGAATGTGTTTTTATTTTTATACCGGCTTTGATATCCCAGGTAAATTTTGTTTGACTTCGATCGTAGGGTTCATCTATGAGATCTTTTCCGCTGGCGTTAATAAATGCTGCGCCAAACCCAAGTCCCCCATAAGGCCAAATCATCGAATTGTTTTTTAAATATCCAACGCCGTTCAGCACCAGGTAAGAAATATTTAAATCATTTTTTTCAGGGTTCAACGCAATAGTGGAATTGTAATCATACAAAGGTGCGCGCGTGCTTTGGTGTTGAAATAACAGTTCAACTCCATGACCTTCCCGGTTGATTCCTTCGACAGAGAGGCCCCAGTGACCGCTTTCCCTGATATAGCCATACGCGTTTGAAAAACTTACTTTATCCTGAAATGTATAACCTCCAAAACCGGTAAATGAGATCGTTTGAGCAGTTGACAAATGCGCGAGCAGGGAGATGCAAACTGACAAAATAAAATTTTTTCTCATGACAATCAATTTTTGGATGGACTGTTAGCTCTGATCGAGGAAGAAATGGTTTATTTGAACTGAACAGATTCGAGCAATTGTTCCAGAAAATATTGATCTGCTTCGTCGAACTGATTTAATTCGGAGCTGTCAACGTCGAGCACACCGACCACTACATTCTCGCGGATGATGGGAATAACAATCTCTGACTTCGATGCACTACTGCAAGCAATATGGCCCGGAAATGCTTCAACATCGGGAACGATAATTGTTTTTGCTTTTTCCCAGCTCGTACCACAAACACCACGTCCCTTACGGATACGTGTACACGCAACTGGTCCCTGGAAGGGACCAAGCACAAGCTCATCTTTCCTGACAAGATAAAATCCTATCCATAACCAATTAAATTGTTCTTTTAATGCCGCGGTAATGTTTGCGAGGTTTGCAGTGATATCATCCTCTCCTTCGATCAATGCGCGTATTTGCGGAATTATCGCCTTGTACTTTTCAGATTTAGTTCCTAAAGTGATGAAGAGATCTTCTGCCATTGGAAATTATTTACATGCAAAGTTACGTGGCTGGTTCCAAAAATTCAATCCCGAGCCCGGGTTTGCCAGACAAGATCACTTTACCATAGTCAAATTGCAATCCGCTCGCAATATCTTCGTCGAGTAACAGTGGCCCATCCATGTCGACATAATCCAGCAACGGCAGTAATTGCCCGATGGCTGCGGAGCCAATAGTACTTTCGTTCATACTTCCAACCATCACTTTCATTTCAAGCGATCGTGCTTTTTGGATCATACGACGGGCGGGCGTGATGCCGCCACATTTTGTGAGTTTTATATTGATGCCATGAAAATGTTGATGACATTTTTCAACGTCTGATTCAAGCACACATGATTCATCTGCAATCAATGGCAGCGACGATTTTCTAAATAGGATTTTCATTCCATCCCAGTCATCTTTTGCGAGCGGCTGTTCTATAAACTCTACTCCTAAGTTGGCCAGTACGGGGATCATTTCTAAAGCCCGTTCAAGCGTCCAGCCTGCATTCGCATCCACGCGAAATATTGCGTCCGTTTCTTTTCGGAGGGCGTTCATGATTTCGACATCGCCAGGTGTACCCAATTTGATTTTATAGATCGGCCAAGGCTTTTCATGAATCTTCGAAATCATTTTATCGATCGTATCGATGCCAATTGTATAATCTGTTACCGGCGCGACTAACGGATTCAATTTCCATATTTCCTGCAAAGATTTTTTTTTCATCTTACCAAAGTAGTCCCAGGCTGCAATATCCAACGCACAAACGAGGAATGAATTTTCCGGGAAAAGATGATGTAGATAATGCCAGTATCGTTCCGGCTCGGTAAAAGCAAATTTTTCAACGAATATTTTTTTTGACAAAAGATCACCCACCATTTTGTCTACCGGGATATTATAGTACGAGATTGCCGGTGCTTCTCCGTAACCAGTGTTGCCTGCATGTTCCAGCGCAATGATAAATGTGGGTTGATGTGTCTTTGTACCTTTTGAGATGGTAAAGGGATATCTGAAAGGCAACTCGTATGTATAATGCCGGACTATCAATCTCTGTTTGTGAAAGTAATTAATTTATAGAAAAAAATGTTCGTGTTAAAGATCACCTTCCTGCAGCGTGTACATATTCTTTTAGCTCCTCGTTGAATTGTTTTTGTTTGATCAAATCTTCCAACAAAATATGCATACGATATTTCCAATAGTGTTTCGGGTTTGCGGGAATATTGATACGTTCATCGTGCGGGTTTTCGCGACGAATTTTTGCATCCATTCCTAATAAATCCTGCAACTGGAAGATACTCCACATTGCGGGTGAGTGCAGATGCTGAATGACAATTGATTTATTTATCCATGCTTCGCAGAAAAAAGGAGCATCTCCCCACTGTCCTAATTCATGATTAAAGAAACGTTGCGTTTTTTCACGATCCTCTTCCCACCAACCGCGAACTGTACTCATGTCATGTGTCGATGGCATAATCACCGATAAATACGGCGCATCGGCCGGGTGAGAAAATTCTTTGTTCGGATCCTTAGGCATACGCTGTATTTCCAAACTCAGAATACCCAATTGCTTCATTACATCGGGAACACAATGTGGAACCATACCGAGATCTTCTCCACATACAAGCATATTTGTAGCACCCTTGAGCGCGGGCAATTTTTTCATGGCTTCTTCCTGCCAGAAATGATCCTGCCTTCTATAAAAATAATTTATGTAAAGATCCTTGAGTTGTTGTTGCGTTCCCCATTCAAGATAGCGGAAGGACGGCGTCTTTTCCATCGCGATCCTGAAATGGAATTGCTTTCCATTTGATTCTTCTACATCAAAAAGAATTGTATTGGAAATTAAATTCAACAGGCCTTCAGAAATTTTGTTGTTAAAATCATCTTTTTCGAAAGGAGCAAAATGATTCTCCACTTTTCGCTGCGTGTTGAAGTTTTCCTGCAAGGAAAAAAATCCATCACCCTTATCAACCAGGAAATTTGATTTGACATGTTCCGAATCATGATCAAAATACTCCCATAAAACGGCATCGTTAATAAAAGGCTTTGTATAACGATCATGATCAAACCAAATGTGCCGGTCATCAAATTCGTTACGATGGACAGGCAACGCCGGGTCAAAATGTCCCATTATACCTTGCACTGAATTCATGGGAATGCTCCAAATCCTGAAAAAGCCAAGGATATGATCGATTCGAAACGCGTCAAAATATTTTGCCATCTGTTCGAATCTTTGTTTCCACCATGCAAATCCATCTTCCGACATTTTCTCCCAATTGTAAGTTGGAAATCCCCAATTCTGTCCTCTTACGGCAAAATCATCAGGTGGTGCGCCTGCTTGCATATCCATATGGTATAAACCGGGTTCAACCCATGCATCACAACTGTAACGATAAATACCAATAGGAATATCGCCCTTCATCACTACGCCGTGTTTATGCGCGTAGTCCGTTGCTTCCCGCAATTGCAAGTGAAGATGATATTGTGTGAAATATTGCAGGGCTATCGAGTCAAAATGTTTTGCTTTCGGAGAAACAAATTTTTCGATCGCATCTTTATCATATGTTCCATGCGATTTCCAACGTGTAAAATCAGCGGAACCGTTGCGATCTTTTAAACAGCAAAACGCCGCGTACGGCATCAGCCAATGTTTGTTTGTTTCGAAAAATTCTTTGTATTCCCCGCTTTGTAAAAATTCTTCTTTTTGCTGCGCAAATAATTCTTTGATCACAAACAGTTTTACCTTCATTACTTCTTCATAATTCAATTCAGCAGCTTCATTTAACTGTTTCTGTTTTTTACGCAGCGGTTTAATGACCGAATCGAATTTCTTTCCCGCTACTTGTTCAAGGTTTAGATACATCGGATGCAATGCAAAAGCGGAGATTGCTGCGTAAGGATATGAATCGATCCAACTATTCGTTGCGGATGTATCATTGACTGGCAAAATTTGAATGAGCCTCAGGCTTGTTTTTCTAACCCACTCAACGAGTAATTTCAAATCTGTAAATTCTCCGACACCCCACGAGTCTTTACTTCGCAAACTAAATACAGGAATACTTACGCCCGTTGCCCGCCAAGTATTATTTGGGAAACGTGCGAATCCATCATGTAACAGCGTGATCTTTTTTTCTAATGCATCGCCGTACAACATGCGGTTGGCTCCGCTTTCAAACTGCGTAAGTTTTTTATGTTTTGCATCATAGATTCCATACTTATACGAAACAGGAAACGACTCTTTTGGCAGCGTTAGCTTGCACACCCACCAATTTCCCTGGAGTACCATTGGAATTACAGAAGATGTATCCCATTCACCTAAAACATGTCCACCCCCACTTATACAAAGCATCTCGTCTTTTTTCAATAATGGAGCTTTGACTTTGAAGATGTGCGTAAATGTCTTGGGAAATGAACTCTTGCTTGCTTTCTTATTGTGTTTGAGAAGTGTTTGTTGAAACGGCAATGAGAAAAACACATTCTCATATTCTCCGGCATGATTCCAAACATCAACCGCCTGGATTTCATCGACACCGGTTTTAGGAATTTCGATAAGGCGGTCATCGCCCCATTCACGAATTTGGCTACCGTCCTTTGTTTTAAAAATATAATGATATTGAATCCTAGTTTGTTTAGTCTGTGTCGATTCAACGCTTCCCTGCCAAAATTCATCATTCATATATTGCAAAAGGACCGCTTTGGCCGGATCGTTATTTCCCAATGCTTCGGTATTGCCGCTTACATATAATTCTTCGCCTTGTTTTGTGTGAAAATGCAGGTAAAAATGAATCTTCATCGCTGGATTAATTTTGCATAGATATGTATCTACAATAGCTATTCCCGTGAATTACTTTCGAGCCGGAAGTGATCCAGTCATGTGTAGTTCTACTCGCGGCGAATTTATAGCAAAACGATGAGTTAAAAAGAAAATTTCGGGAGCGTAGGCCTGACAAATGATTTTACTATATTTGCTCACCAAATTTTTTTACATGGAAAGCTCAAAAAAGTCTAGAAGCTTATATTGGATCTTGTTTTTGATATCAGTTGCAGCATTTTTTGGATTGTACCAGGTGATCGGTGGCGTTTGTATATTGGTCCTTCCTTTTACATGCACCTGGTTTGCAAAGGCATTAAATATCATGTAAAATTTATTGTGTCCTTTATATCCTGCTGCTTCACGATTAAGGCGATTTGATGAAGCGTTTTGTTGCCTGTATGTTTTTCCCTTCGATTTGCAAGAAATAAGTTCCGGATGAGAGTTGCGCCAGCGGAAGATCAATATTGGAGTATCCGATGTTGAGCGTTTGCGTGATAGAAGCTATGCGCTGACCATATGCATTGTAAATTGTTATATGCAATGGTTCAGATCGCTGGGAGAAAAAAATCAAATAGGTATGACTCGTAGCTGGGTTGGGCTGCAGGCTGATTAATTTCACAGGTGTTTCCTCTTTTCTTGAAAGTGTCACGATGTTTGAATACCCGGTTGAACCGTTTTTGAAAATCAACGTAAGCCGGTAATATACCGTCCCTTCAATTTCTTTTGTATCAGTGAAGTTTAGTTTCCTGGCGCCATCGTTTTCAATGTCAGCAATTCTCGAAAAGGTCACCATGTCAATTGATCGTTCAAGTTGATAGTGGTCAACATCACTTACATCTTCCATTTCCCAGATAAGCAATGAACCGTTGCTTGTGAATTGACCCTTAAAATAAATCAACGCTGACAGTGGTAAGAGTGAACATCCGGGTGCGGACGCGACTGGCGGAACATATCCCGTTTGTGCGACACCGTTAGTCCCGCTTGTGGCTCCGTTAGCTGAGCCGGTACATGTTGACTTTCCCAACGCAATAACGCCGTTACTTCCTCCAGTAACTGATCTCGTCAGTGTTCCGGGGAGAGATGCTCCGGCCATCCAAACCACGCCGCCTCCGCCTCCACCTCCGGGACCGGTACAGTCATTGTTGATCACGTTGCTTGCATCTGATCCGCGTGCGCCGTTTGCATTGGCGATGACGCTGCCCGTGATATTAGTAACGTTTAAAATAATTGCTCCACCACCACCGCCGCCGCCACCTCCATCACCTTCTGCCGACGCTGGATTCGCAATATTCGCAGGATTTGTTGGTGACACACCATTCGCAAGAATTGAATTTCCGGAGGCGGTCAGCAAAGGCGAAGTGATAATGACGATACCACCTCCATTTCCACCTGGCTCTCCAACACTATTATTTTCGTGACCGGCGCCACCGCCGCCACCCATGAAGATTTTATTTTGTGCAATGGTATAGCCATATGATGAAAGGCTCAGTCCGCCTACACCGGGATTTGCACCATGACATTGAAACGGCGATTCGCCACTTCTCAATCCACCATCACCGCCGGTTCCATAGTTGCTTCCACCGGCGCCACCCGTGTTATTGTTATTTCCACCGCCGCCGCCATTTGCAAGCTTTCCTCGACCGTATTCTTTCCCGATAATGTAATCGGTGATGCCTTCGCCTTTCATACCCGCGTTTTTATATTTATCAGATGGTGGAGGCGGAAGTAAGGGCATCCAGTAGTCTGTGATGTTATGAAGAAAGTCACAATCGTATGGAGATGACATTAGGTAGTTCGTCAACGCAGCACCTACGAACCCCTGTCCACTAACGTCTATGTTCGCATTCATAACAACGGAATTGGTTGCTTCGAATACTACAACTCCGCCGGTACCCGAGGAAGCGTTCCACGCATTTCCAGTGACAGTTCCGGAAACTGTGATGTCTGTATATACCGGTACAGAAATAAGCTGAACGGAATAAGTAGGATCGTATGTCCGCAACAATTGATATTGAAGAACTACATCATTTCCAGAAACGCCGCAGATATAGTTGAATTCGTAATTGCCTGCGTTGTTGATTGCTGAAATATTTCCAAAAGTGTTGGTATTAGAAACATCAATGGTTGCTCCTTTCATTTGAATGAGTAATATTTTCGTACCATTGCTTAATCCGGAAGTTGTAGTTAATGTAAGTGTATTCGTCGCCATATTGATGGCAGTAACCTTATAGTATGAATTGACAACGCCAGAAATTGTTTGAGCCTTTGCGAATTGGCAAAAACAAAATAGAAAAATGAATAGAGGTTTTATGATGCCAGTGGCTTTCATAAAAGGATAATTGGACTCCGGTTAGGGTGACTGCCAAAGTACAACAAGATCGGGGAACATGCAATAGATCATTATGCATTGATTTTTATGCAGTTATATACGAATATTGAAATTTTCAACTCTATTGGACCGAAACGACAAAAATGAAAGAAAGGGAAGCGCTTTATAGCGAGAAAATTAAAACGTATCAATCCGAAATAAGCTTACTCCAAAAAAGGCTGACGCTGATCGCCTTTTTTCGTATGATCATTTTCGTGATGTTGTGTGTTTGTGTGTATTTCTATATTAGAGACCGGGACACAAAAACACTTTTGTATGCAGCGATTAGTTTGTTTGTGCTTTTTGTACTTGTAATCAGAATAAATTTCACGGTCCGGGATAAAAAGCTTTTGACCGATCGAATATTGTTTATTAATACTAATGAATTGGGATTAATAAACGGCAACCGAAATGAATTTGACAACGGCGAATTGCTTGCAGCGCCGGAAAAATATTACTCTGATCTCGATATTTTCGATGAGAATTCTATTTTTCATTTATTAAATAGAACTACCACGAGTCATGGACAGGAGTATTTAGCCAATTTCCTAAAGCATCCATTGCAAACAAAGCAAGACATAGATCAGTACCAGGAATCAGTAAAAATTTTGAGTGGTGAATTTGAAAAACGCCAGTTACTTATTGCCCAGGGTTTACTGCATATAGAAAAGGAAGGCACACTGCACAGTGTTTCCGATTGGTTAAACACACCGAATGAACTGCACAAGAAAAGATGGCCAACGATTCTACGCTGGGTTTTACCGATCCTGAATTTGATCGCTTTGTATTATTTTTTTGCGAACAATACCGGATACTACTATTTGCCGATCCTTATCACTGGTGCGTGCAGTTGGTTGGTGCTTGCTTACTTCAATAAATATATATCGAGCCAGCATTTACTGATTTCAAAAAAGGAACAGGTATTGGATCAGTATAAATCGATATTGGAAGTATTCAATACGGTTGATGCCAAATCGTCGATAGTTTTGAAAAACCTCCACGCAGCATCTGTTGATGCAGTACACGCGATTCATCGACTAGCGCGACTTTCACAAGCCTTCGATCAACGATTAAATCTGGTCATCAGTTTGTTTGGAAACACGATTTTTTTATACGACATCCACGCAATGGTTCTACTTGAAAAATGGAAGGCAGCCAATAAGAATCATTTTCCGCAGTGGATCGATTGTGTTGGTAACATTGAATATATCAATTCGCTGGCTTGTTTTGCGTTTAATAATCCTAACCATGTTTATCCTTCGGTACATATCGGCAAGTCCACCATAGAAGCAAGAAAAGTTGCCCATCCGCTGATCGCTGACGAAAAAAGGGTCGCCAATGATTTCATATTGGGAGAAAACGAAAAGATTCAACTCATAACAGGATCCAACATGTCAGGTAAAACTACTTTTCTACGTACAATTGGCGTGAATTTATTGCTTGCTCAATGTGGCGCTCCCGTTTGCGCCACATCGTTTTCGTTTTCACCGATGAAATTATTATCGTCTATACGTATTAGTGACTCACTTCAGGAAAATACATCTTACTTCATGGCGGAATTAAAAAGACTGCAACAAATTATAACAGAACTTAAAACAAATGAGCCGGCACTGGTGCTAATTGATGAAATATTGAGGGGAACGAATTCGGAAGATAAAACGCATGGCTCGGAGCAATTCATCAGGAAGCTATTGCAATATCAATGTGTTTGCTTGTTTGCCACACACGATTTGACGCTGGGCAAATTAGAAGATGAAATGCCGATGCTTGTCAGTAATTATTGTTTTGAAAGTACAATACAGGACAATGAACTTTATTTCGACTACACATTACAGAAAGGAATTGCAAAAAACAAGAACGCTTCATTTCTGATGGAGAAAATGGATATCATCTAAAATAAAAAACATTGGCAGTTACCTGCCAATGTCTGGAAAAGATTTCTAAAGTTATATTATTGGTAAATAGTGTTTATTAAGCTAACCATTTCCTCATACTGCCCGCCGACTTTACATTTCGTTGAATGTTCCACAAATCAACTACTCTCAAAGTGTTTCTCTTTGCCTGAGGCACTTTCATGTCGATAGCAACAGTTTCTTTAACTTCTGTAACCAATCTTTTCAATAATTCCGGTTCCATCTGGACAACAGATGGCATGACATCATTCTTCATAATGTTATACGTTTTTTATCAGTTAAAAAATTTTTGAGCAATTCGGGAGAAGAACACAGAAGAATCGTTAGAAAGAAGTGTCAAATCTTAAAACCCATGCTTGCAAGTATCATAATGCTCAAAATTGCGATGCAAATATACGAAGTATTTTGTTTCCATACAAACTCAAAAACAAAATAAATTGTTAACAGCATTGAACACGAGTTACTTAGGGAAAACACTCATAAATGTCATCCGTACATTTATCAAACTCCGCCGTTAATTAGCAAAAAGGCCCCCATCGGAAGATGAAGGCCTCATGATATTTTATTAAGTAAACCAATAAATTATTTCACTTCTTCAAATTCAGCATCGGTTACATTTTCAGAACCACTTCCTGAGTGCGCTTGTCCCCCACCGTTAGCATCGCCGCCCGGCTGTTGTGGCCCACCAGCCTGCTGAGAAGATTTATACATTTCCTCAGACGCCGTTGTCCAAGCTGCATTAATTTCCGCAATAGCAGTATCAATCGCTGCAACATCCTGCGACTTATGAGCTTCCTTGAGTTTGTTCAGGGCTGTTTCAATCGGCTGCTTTTTATCGGCCGGAATTTTGTCGCCATATTCCTTCAATTGCTTTTCAGTTTGGAACACGAGACTGTCCGCCTGGTTCAACTTATCCACTTTCTCACGGGCAACCTTATCCGAAGCCTCATTTGCTTTTGCTTCTGCCTTCATTTTTTCAACTTCATCCTTATTTAATCCACTACCAGCTTCGATGCGAATTTTTTGCTCTTTACCAGTTCCCTTGTCTTTTGCCGTCACATGGAGAATTCCATTCGCGTCGATATCAAATATTACTTCAATTTGTGGAACTCCTCTTGGTGCCGGTGGAATACCGTCAAGGTTGAATACACCAAGACTCTTATTTTGATTTGCCATCGGACGTTCGCCCTGCAGCACGTGAATTTGTACACCTGGTTGATTATCGCTGGCCGTAGAGAATACTTCCGATTTCTTTGTTGGAATCGTTGTATTTGAGTCGATCAGTTTTGTCATCACTCCTCCCATTGTTTCGATGCCGAGACTTAGCGGAGTAACATCAAGCAACAACACATCCTTCACTTCTCCGGTTAACACTGCACCCTGGATCGCCGCACCGACCGCAACAACTTCGTCCGGATTTACACCCTTGTTGGGTTTCTTTCCGAAGAATTTTTCTACGATTTCCTGAACCTTGGGAATACGGGTGCTTCCGCCGACAAGGATCACCTCGTCGATCTGGGATCCGGAAAGTCCGGCGTCTTTTAAAGCCTGCTCACAAGGTTTTAAACATCTTTGAAATAAGCTATCGGCGAGCTGTTCAAATTTAGCCCTGGTTAATTTTTTCACCAGGTGCTTAGGTACTCCATCCACTGCTGTGATATATGGAAGGTTGATTTCTGTTTCGCTTGACGAAGACAATTCAATCTTTGCTTTTTCTGAAGCTTCTTTCAAACGCTGTAATGCCATCGGGTCTTTTCGGAGATCCATGTTCTCATCTTTCTTGAATTCATCTGCCAACCAGTCCATGATCACTTTATCGAAATCATCACCACCGAGGTGTGTATCACCGTTAGTTGATTTTACTTCAAATACGCCATCACCCAGTTCAAGAATTGAAATATCAAACGTACCGCCACCAAGGTCAAACACAGCAATTTTTTCGTCTTTACCCGCCTTATCCAATCCGTATGCTAATGCTGCGGCAGTTGGTTCGTTCACGATACGACGAACATTCAAACCCGCGATCTCGCCGGCTTCTTTGGTAGCCTGACGTTGCGCATCATTAAAATAGGCCGGCACAGTAATAACTGCTTCAGAAACTTCCTGTCCAAGGTAATCTTCTGCGGTTTTTTTCATTTTCTGCAAAATCATTGCGCTAATTTCCTGTGGAGTATATTGGCGCCCTTCAATGTCAATACGGCAAGTATTATTGTCACCTTTAACGACTTTGTAGGCCCAGTGACTGATTTCGCTGGTCACTTCGTCGTACCGGCGGCCCATAAAACGTTTTACAGACATGATCGTATTCACAGGGTTCGTAATGGCCTGCCTTTTGGCCGGATCACCAACCTTGCGTTCGCCGTTCTTTAGAAATGCCACGACTGACGGGGTTGTGCGACGACCTTCATCGTTCGCAATAACCACGGGTTCGTTACCTTCCAATACAGCTACGCAACTATTGGTTGTTCCAAGGTCAATTCCGATTATCTTTCCCATATTTATCTTTCTTTTAGGTTAATAGAATTTTCGATTACATACAAGATTGTCAATCATTATGCCATGAAGGGAAAAGTGAAAAATTGGCAGAATATGGTACAGTACCTTGAATTCTTTCCAGAATGACCACGACGCATTTCAAACGCAATGCAAATGCCTAAGCAGATTGATTTTTAGTCAGATTTCGTAAGTGCCGGAAATATTGCCCATTGGCATCGGTCTAAAGAATAATTTAATTCGATCCATTATTTATTTTAGCACACTTATCGTCTGTAATGACACGGAAATTGGCCGAAATGGCGCGGCAATAAAGTTCCGCTGCTTGGATACATTTTTCTTCGCTAATAAATATTATAATTGAGAATTGTTCTCTATTTTAACAACCTAATAAACCCCTCATGACCAAATATTTTTCTGCTCTTGGATTGCTTTTCGTAGTTTTTGTCGCGGGATTAATTTCATTTTCGTCTTGTACTAAAACAAATACAGTAATCAAGACCGATACTCTTACTGTAACCAAAATAGACACTATTGTACACCAAGACACTCTTTTGAGACCCGAAGTGTTGACCGCCAATCCCTGGATGCTTAAGGAAATGGTTGCACAGTTTGGGAACGGTCGTATCATTTACGTAAGAGGCGGGTCCCACAATACACTTGACTACGATAATGAGTATGTTACATTCAACCCGGACCATACCGGACAATACGTCGACAATACTGGAACGTCAACCGCCCTTACCTGGGAATTCACGGATTCCGTAACAATTAAATGGGTTTGGTACAATCCTTACGTTGTAGCCGGACCTGTAAATATTACGTGGCAGCACGTTCGATACAAAAACGGTGCGATTTACTACACTGAATTCTTTATCCAAGACGGCTCAAACGAGCTTGAGGACGCTATCAGAATCCCAAAAGACCCCAGCACCCGTTAGTGATCCATTCCAATTCGATCGCGGTTGTCAGACATGGATATTTTTTACAACCGCCCATTGAACCCTTTTATCTGGCGCGAAACATTCTTCGTTACCGCGATTGTAGTTATCAAATCACGACTTATTTTGCACCGCGTCAAAAGCGGCCAGACATTTGCTTTAAGTCATACCCGCATTATCAAAGCAACATTCCGCTATCGAGAATATAAATGTGACCATCTATTTATGACCCTTGTGACTTTTCTAAAGCATTTGAAAAAAAGAATCGTAATTACTTTTAAATTATGGTTTAGCAGAAAATATATTCTCTATTTTTTTCCTCGTACTTACTCGCAGGCAGGAGAAGACATTATATTAAGTTATTTATTTAACGAGCTGCAAATCACCAATCCAACCTATTTAGATATTGGCGCGAATTATCCGATTGCTTTTAATAATACATATTTTCTCTACCAGAAAGGGTGCCGCGGAGTTTGCGTGGAGGCAGACCCGACACTGATCCCTGAACTAAAAAAATACAGAAAAAAAGACCGGATCCTTAATGTCGGCGTAGGAGTAACAAATGAAAAGGAATTGGATTTTTATATCTATGATGCAAAAGGTTTGAACACTTTCAGCAAAGAAGAAGTTGAGCAAAGGTCTAAGTTTGGTACTTATCAAGTACAAAAGGTAATAAAGATCCCATCCGTTACAATTAATGATATCATCAGCCAGAATTTTAGTGTCCCGCCTAATTTCCTATCAATCGATGTCGAGGGACTTGACCTTGATATTTTGAAAAGTATGGATTTTAATAAATATCGGCCCGATGTAATTTGTGTCGAGACCATCACTTACGATGAGGGCAGAGGTGCAAAAAAAATTAAGAACATCGTGGACTTTGTTTGTAGTCAGGGCTACATTGTGTATGCAGACACTCATATAAACACTATTTTCGCTGCTGAAAAATATTATCCGCAGTTAAAGAATTTATGAAGGCAATTATTTTCGGCATTACGGGCCAGGACGGATTTTATCTTCGTAAATTATTGACGGAGCAAAAAGTTTCAGTGATAGGGATTTCCAGGAACGAAGGAGATTTCGTCGGCGACGTCGCAAATTTTGAGTTTGTCAATAACCTGCTCAAAACGAATCAACCTGATTTAATCTTTCATTTAGCAGCCAATTCGACAACGCGTCACGAAGCGCTGTTTGAGAATCATGAAACAATATCGACTGGCACATTGAATATCCTCGAGTCAGTATATCGACATTGCCCTCATTGCAAAGTATTTCTTTCCGGAAGTGGTTTACAATTTCTGAACACCGGCGCCCCAATCAATGAGAGTTCTCCTTTTATTGCTAGTAATGCATATAACATTTCTCGCATTCAATCAGTATATGCAGCCAGGTATTATAGAACACTGGGAATACCTGTATATGTCGGCTATTTTTTTAACCATGAAAGTCCACATCGGTCAACGCGACATGTCAGTAAAATGATTATCGAGGCCGTTAAACGGATATCAAAGGGCGGTAACGAGATTATTGAAATCGGTAATCTCTCAACAAAAAAGGAATGGACTTTTGCAGGAGATGTTGTCAACGCAGTATGGAAACTCGTAAGCCAGAACACTGTTTTTGAAGCCGTCATTGGATCTGGCGTAGCATATTCAATCCAGGATTGGATAGAGATTTGTTTTGGACTAATTAAGAAGGATTGGGCGGCTTTCGTAAAACAAAAAGAGATCTTTCAATCCGAATACGAGATTTTAGTATCAGATCCCGGCCTCATTAAAAGTTTGGGCTGGGAACCGGAAGTCCCCATTAAAAGGCTAGCGGAAATTATGCTGGCAGACAATTAGACCATGGCAGAACAAACGAAAAAAAAAGTCTACATATTATATCCGGATGGTATCCTTTCCTACTCGCCCACGGTGTTGAACCTATATGATACTTTGTCGACAGAGTTTGATGTAACCGTTTTTTCATATGAGCCGGATAAATATTTTACCGACGAACGTCCAGGCAATGCAAATGTCTACTATATTAAAAGAGCAAAACTTGTTGAAAGAGTTATTTACGCTACCGCCTATTTTCTCGGAACAACAATATTCGGCCTTCCGAAAATCGGGAGATTCAAATTCAAACGTCAGGCAAAACTCTACCTGCTTTTGAAATTCAAGAAAAAAGCAGATGCAATCATTGCAGTCGATCTTTCAAGCCTTTGGGTTGCGCAGAAAATAAGTGACAACGTTCATCTTGTTTCTTTGGAGATTTACGAGAATGACCCATTCTTGCCCAGTATCCGAAAAGAAAAAATCAAATCTGTCATCATTCAGAGTAGAGTGAGATATCAATATTATTTTCCGAATGAAGACGTACGTGTTTTTTATGTACAAAATGCGCCGATTTTCAGAGCACTTAAACAACCCAAGGAAAAAAAAGGTCTTCTTTATAACGGCACCGCTGTCCCTGAATTTGGGATCATTCAATGCATCAACTTCATTAAATATTTTAGAGAATTTGTCCTGACAATTAAAGGGGCCGTACCCGAAGCGGTAAAAAAGATCATTGAATCTGAATATGGCGATTTAATCAGTGCAAAAAATATCACGATTGATAAAACATACCTCGCGTCTTCTCAACTCATTGAATATATCAGTCGATTTAGGATTGGATTTTGTTTTTATGATCTTTCGTTTGAAAAAATTAATACGTTCAATTATATCACGGCTCCGTCTGGAAAACTATTTGCTTATTTGGCGGCAGGTGTGCCAGTGATTGGAAATAATATCCCTGGTTTACATATACTCGAGGAGACAAATTGTGGTGTGTTGATAAACGATATAACTCCGGAAAACATCCTTTCGGCAATACAGAAGATTGAGTCAAACTATGATATCATTTCCGCAAATTGCGTTCGCGTTGCTGCCGAATTCAGTTTTGATAAAAAGATCACACCCTTCATAGAATTTTTGAAGAAAACCACTTAACAAAATCGGCTGCAAGTAAGTGTTGTTTTACCGGCAGCCGATTGAATGAATCAAAATATTTTGCGCACCCCTATTTCTTTATAATCTCAATTTTTGGTAACGGGAATATTAGTCCAATACCTCTTTCAATTGTTTCCTTTTCTCTTTCTAAGAACTCTTTCTTGAAATGCCATGGCAACACGAGATAATAATCAGGATTCATCGCCCGGCTTTCAGCTTCACTGATAATTGGAATGTTCGTTCCTAAAGTCATCGCACCATACTTATCGGGATTCCGTTCAGCCGCATAATCTATTAAAGAGTTATTAATATTGCACCACTGCAATATGGTATTGCCCTTGGTGGACGCCCCGTAAATATGTATTCGTTTTCCTTCTGATTTCAACTTTACAAGCAATTCGTGCAACTCATCTTTTAATCGATTAATTCTTTCCCAGAATGCGAGGTATGGTCTGTCCGTATCTAACTCCATATCAAATTCAGTTTGCCGGATTTCATTTAAGAATTTAATATCGGCTGGATTATCATAAGCAATGTTTGAATCATGCGTGGCGAAACAACGAATGCTTCCACCGTTGATATCATTAAAGGAGATTTTAAACAACCGCATACCCGCTTTACGCAAAATAATTTCGATGACTGCCAGACTATAATATTCCAAATGCTCATGGCAAATGGTATCGTATGAATCCAGTTTCAACATTTCTGGCATGTAAGACATTTCAAAGAGCCACACTCCTCTTGGAGAGAGGAGTTCTTTAATTCCGTTTACGAATTCAACCGGATTCTCCAAGTCGTAGAACATTGCAATCGATGTGATGATGTCCACAAACCTACCGTCCAGAATTTCCTGGAGTTTAGTGGAAGGAAAAATATCCTGGACGACCATCGCCTGGTCCTCTTTTATCTCCTGTGCGATATCAGAGGGATCGATGCCGTATTTCATACCTGCACGCGAATAGTAACTTAATAGTGTCCCATCGTTGCAGCCGATGTCCAAAACAATCGCATCCTTTCTATGCACGATTGACGTGACATCGTCAACTACATTCTTAAGGTGGTTACGCATTGTTGCGTTAGTACCGGATCTATACCAATATGCGGCATAAAGAATTTCAGGAGGTACGCTGTGCTCCATTTGCAATAGACCGCACGCATTCTCGTCTGTTTGCGGGTTGCATCTCACTAATGTACAAGGTATTTTCCTGGTTGATGGCATTTCCTTGCCAGGCTTGATAAATGAGCCCTGCAAATACTGCTCGCCCAAATCAATTACTTTAGTTAAAGAGGACGATCCACAGACTCTGCAAGTTGTTCTAGTCTTTATGTGCATAGACTGCGAAATTATTGTTTTCTTAATAAACTATTGCAATTGCCAGATCTGGAAATAAATATTTAGTGAAGGCATGCGGCGTCAGTCCTTTTGTGATTGAAATCTCATTTCAATTTTTGCAGGAACAGCTCCAATCCTTTTTTCTTCGCATCATCAAAGGCATAACTCACATACTTTGTATAATATTCACGCAAATCGAAAATGTCATAATGAATTTCATTTAATACAGACTCTATATCGTTTACACCCTGTGCGTTTGCATTATTGAACTTTTTTACGAAGTCATCATCAAGTTTCTTATTGCTGACCCATGCCGCAAAGACAAAGGGCAACCCTGTCATTTCTTGCCATGCCTCACCGAGATCATAGATGTATGTGGATTTATTTCTTTGCTCCAATGCCCGATCGCCGATCACAACGCCTGCAGTGTTTCCACGAATGTTTTTTCTGAAATCTTCTCCAGCGTCTAGAAATTTTGGCCGAACGTTCCAATACTCGTTGAACAAGATTTGTACTAGCATTACGGAAGTCCGACTTTGATAATCGAGCAAAACACTCTCAATTTTTTCCATAGGCACATCACTAAACAAACAAACGGAAGCGATTTGTCCACATGATCCGATACAAAAATCCGTATTGATATAATAAGATTGCATTTGCGGAATGATGGCAACGGGCACCAGCCCCAAGTCAATCTCATCATTTAAAAGCATAGAAGCAATGCGGGAAGGATAGTCTATTTTCAATTCTATATCGTCCATTACTGATGAACGTTGAATTCCATAAAGCAGAGGTTTCGTATTCAAATAGCTCACCGCACCAACGCGTATTTTTCTTTCCAAGTCCTTTGTGTTAATTTTGGCTGCAAAACTAAGGTACCGGAATCTAATACAAACACACAATTTTCAAAAAAGCTTCATGGAACTGAACGCACTTACAGCTATTTCCCCCCTGGACGGACGTTATCGCAACCAGTTGCAACAGCTTGATGAATATTTTTCCGAATTTGCATTGATCAAATCCAGGGTAACAGTTGAAGTCGAATATTTTCTTTTCCTGGCTCAAAAAAATTTCTTCTCTCTCTCATCTGCCGCGAAGAAGCATTTGCAATCAGTCGTGGAGAACTTTAGTATCGAAGATGCACAGGAAATTAAAAAAACCGAACGAATCACAAATCATGACGTGAAGGCGGTAGAATATTTTCTGAAAACAAAACTTGACGAAACCAATGGCGATGAGGCAAAGGAGTGGATACATTTTGGTTTGACATCGCAGGATATCAATAACACGGCAGTTCCCCTCTTGTGGAAGTACGCAATCGAAATCGAATATCTTCCCTGCTTATTAAATTTTAACAGGCAATTGCAATTGCTGGCCAAAGAATGGCGCAATACCGCGATGCTTGCACGCACGCATGGTCAACCCGCAAGTCCAACCACTCTTGGAAAAGAAATGATGGTGTTTGCAGAACGCATAGAGGACCAGGTAGAATTGTTGATTCAAATTCCTTTCTCGGCAAAATTTGGAGGAGCATCCGGTAATATGAATGCACACTACGTTGCATTTCCGAAAAAAGACTGGACAAAACTTGCAAACGAATTTGTAGAGGGAACGTTGGGACTTCATCGTCAGCAATACACAACCCAGATAGAACATTATGATCATCTCGCCGCACACTTTGACACTATAAAACGAATAAACAATATCCTCGTTGATTTTTGCAGGGATATTTGGACATACGTTTCACTCGACTATTTCAAACAAAAAATAAAAAAGGGAGAAGTCGGCTCTTCTGCAATGCCGCATAAAGTCAACCCGATAGATTTTGAAAATGCGGAAGGTAATCTTGGCTTGGCGAATGCCGGGTTTGAGTTTCTTTCTTCGAAACTCCCTGTATCGAGACTTCAGCGCGATCTCACTGATTCAACCACATTGAGAAATATCGGGGTTCCGTTCGCACACACCATACTGGCACTTAAGTCCATTGAAAAAGGACTTTGTAAATTGGTTTTGAACGAGTCCAAATTACAGCAAGACCTCGACAGCAATTGGGCCGTAGTCGCCGAGGCAATTCAAACAATTTTGCGCAGGGAGGAATATCCGCAACCTTACGAAGCACTAAAAGAACTTACTCGCGGAAATGCTGCTATCACCAAACAATCCATACACGCATTTATTGATGGATTAAAAATTGCAGCAGTCGTAAAAAAAGAATTGAAGAGAATTACGCCGCATAATTATACCGGTATTCCACTCAAGTAAACGTTTGTACCAGCCAGCAAGCAGATTTAAGTAACTTGAATCTGTCGGCTGTCAATTATCAACTTCCTTCTTCCACCACATCATTTTCCCTTTCCTGCCGATAAGTTCGAAATTATTTTTTTGTACGATTTTGATTGAGGCAGTATTTTTTTCGTCTGTTTCGGCGAGAATGTATTTGATCTTTGATTGATGCCGTGCCCACTCGAGCATTCCGCCGATAGCTTCCGTCATAAAGCCTTTTCCGCGTTGCTGAGGCATCGTACCGTAGCCAATTTCGACTTCTCCTTTCTCATTTGGTTCGCCTTTAAATCCTAACTCGGCAACGACTGTTCTGCTCTTTTTTTCCACAACGATCCAGAATGTATAGAATAAATAATCGGCAGGACCCGCTTTTTTTATTTTTGGCAACGTGAATGCAGTTATCATTTCCTTCACATCAGGCGCAATAGTTCGGCCGGAATCATTAAGATGCAACAATTTTTCGAGCCGGCCATTTGCCTGCAGGTAAAGATCGAGTTGCTCATAATTCAAGGGCAGAATAACCAACTGCTGCGTTTCGACCATACACACTATTTATGAATCTCGGAAGTAAAATGAAATTCAATATCGGGGTTATTTTTGCGCTCAGTATTCAGGAACCATTCACTTTGTGCCAGGTAAACAAGATGGCCGTCTTTATCTTCGGCTATATTAGCCTGCTTGAATCTCGTAAAATCCTGTAGCGTTTTTGCATCCTTGCTGGTTATCCAACATGCTTTGTAAAACGGAAGATTGTTAAACTGAACAGAAGCACCATACTCATGCAACAGCCTGTATTGTATTACTTCGAATTGCAATTCGCCGACACAACCTATGATTTTCTTATTTCCGCCAAACTGGGTAAATAACTGGGCAACGCCTTCGTCAGTCAGCTGCAATAATCCTTTCTCGAGTTGCTTCGTTTTCATCGGGTCCCTGTTGACTACCTCTTTAAAGATTTCCGGCGAGAAAGATGGAATTCCCGTAAAGAAGAAATCTTTTCCTTCCGTAAGCGTATCCCCGATCTTGAAATTACCGGTATCAAACAAGCCAACTACATCTCCAGGATATGCTTCTTCAATCACATCTTTATCACGTGCTAAAAACGTGTATGGATTACTAAATCTAACGTCTTTGTTTAACCGAACATGATGAAAATATTTGTTCCGCTCAAATTTTCCACTACATACACGCAGGAACGCGATACGATCACGGTGTCTTGGATCAAGATTGGCGTGGATCTTAAATACAAAGCCGCTGAGCTTATCCTCGTCCGGGCAAACCGGGCCAATATTTGTAGGCCTGCATTGGGGCACTGGTGCAATACGAATAAAAGTGTCGAGCATTTCACGCACACCGAAATTGTTGATCGCGCTTCCAAAGAAAACCGGAGCAATGTTACCCGCGAGATAATCTTTTGTATCGAGTGAACCATATACTCCATCTACCAGTTCAACATCTTCGCGCAAAATTTCCGCGTCCTTTTCCCCGAGTTTCTGATCAAGCAGGGAATCAGCTAAAGAATCGATTCGGATGATATCTTCATCGGATGCCTTTGTGTTCGCAGTAAAAAGAACCAGATTTTTTTCATCAAGATTGTATACACCTTTGAAATCCTTGCCGCTGTTGATCGGCCAGGTCATCGGGTGTAATCTTATTTTTAATTCATTTTCGATTTCTTCCAGGAGATCAAACCTGTTCTTTCCATCACGATCCATTTTGTTAATGAAAACGATCACAGGCGTGTTGCGCATACGGCAAACTTCCATCAACCTTCTTGTTTGTTCCTCAACCCCATTTACGCTGTCGACGACGAGAATGACGCTGTCGACCGCTGTTAACGTTCTATAGGTATCCTCTGCGAAATCTTTGTGACCCGGCGTATCAAGCAGGTTGATCAAAATCTTTTTATACTCGAAGCTCATGACGGAAGTAGCAACAGAGATGCCTCTTTGCCTTTCAATCTCCATAAAATCACTGGTCGCATATTTCCTGATCTTATTGCTTTTGACGGCGCCGGCCGTTTGAATTGCACCACCGAATAAGAGGAATTTTTCAGTTAATGTTGTTTTTCCGGCATCAGGGTGCGAGATGATCGCAAACGTTCTTCGTTTATCAATTTCAAGTCTGTACTTCATATTAATTTCTTCGCGCGCGAAATTAGTTAAAATCCGGGGAATTTTGTGGGTGAACGCTGAACACATGACGCAATGCACACAGAACGGCAATGAATGTGTAAATAAATTTGTGACGATGTTTCGAAGCAATCAGCGTTAAGCATTCGGCGCTCCGCGTTCTTCACTGATTCAGCAGCTTATCAATCTTTTCCGTTTCTTCATATAAAAGGGGCACGCGAAAACCGACGGCTCCTTTCTTTAATTTTGCGTATCCGGCAAGCCTGATCTTGACCTCGTTGCTTAATAAGGCCTGAATTGCATTACTAAACATGCTCCTGAAATTTAACTTCAGCGAAACCGGAATATAAAATGTGTCGAGTTTGGAAATATAGATTGTCGTATCAAGCAAGTAATGATCTGCGAGTTTGTCGTTTACAAAAATATCCATTTCCGCTTTTTTCAGTTGAATACCGAAGTTATTGGGATTATAAAATTTCAACTTGGTGGACAAGCGTGATTCTTCCATCGTCAATTTTCCTACCTGCAATTCCTGGAAGCCCTGGTATTCTGGCGCCAAAGGTTTTTGACAGCCGATGCTAAAAATCAAAATGCATCCAATCGATACCGAAAAAAGTTTTCTGTAAGCAGCACTCATATATTTTGAATTGTGTGCAAATTAAATGCATTCGATGAATGAATTCAACCCGACCGTTCTTTTTTAACTTTTAGTGCCTTGTTGTAATGAAGAAATGTTAATTTTAAAACGATGGAAAATCCGTTGCAAAATATCATCAAAGATACTGTGGAGGAGGCTCTGCCTAAAAAGCTGGACAAGACTTTCTCGAAGTACCAGCAGGCGAAACAATTCTACCGGTATCGCACCATGTTGTCGCGTAATATCAAGGATTTTTGTTTGATACTGCTTGGTATATTTTCGGCGGGCTTTGGATTGGAAGGCTTTTTATTGCCAAATAAATTTATTGACGGCGGTGCAACCGGAATTTCGTTGCTAATATCTGAAGTGACCAAGTTGCCTCTTGCGATTTTGTTGCTCCTCATAAACGTTCCTTTCGTCATACTCGGTTATAAGCAGATTGGAAGATGGTTCACAGCTAAAACAATGTTTGCGATCGTTGGTTTAGCGCTGTGCATAACCTTCGTTCATTATCCTGTCATAACCTCAGACAAACTACTCATTGCGGTGTTTGGCGGTTTTTTTCTTGGTGCAGGCATCGGACTCGCTGTAAGAGGTGGCGGCGTTTTGGATGGAACCGAAGTGCTCGCCATTTATATCAGCCGCAAAACAACCGCATCGGTTGGTGATATTGTTCTAGTCTTTAATGTAGTCATTTTTTCTGTCGCCGCGTACTTGTTATCTATCGAAACCGCACTCTACTCTATTTTGATTTACCTGGCTGCATCAAAAACAATGGATTTCCTGATCGAAGGTATCGAGGAATATACCGGGGTGACTATTGTTTCTCCCAAGTCGGAAGAAATCAGTTCGATGATCACTGAAAAATTGGGTCGTGGTATCACCGTGTACAAAGGAATGCATGGCTTTGGTAAAAGAGGTCATGTTTCAGATATGAATATTTTATTTACAGTGATCACACGACTTGAAATATCGAGACTGCGTGCTGAAGTGGAATCAATCGACCCGCATGCTTTTATTGTAATGCAAAGCCTGAAGGACACAAAGGGCGGAATGATAAAGAAGAGACCGTTGAAATAAATTTTGATCGTGTGCCGTGAGATGAAAAAAAGATCATGGCTACCCTTTCATGTATCATGAAACGATCTCCCCGAAACCCTGTTTGTTAATCAACATAAATATTTCTTTATGCAATTACCCGAAGACATTATCCTGAAGCTGGTCTATTCGATTATCATCGGAGGATTAATTGGTGCAGAACGGGAATACAGGAGCAAATCCGCCGGGTTTAGAACGTTGACGATGATCTGTATCGGCGCCACGATATTTACTATTTTTTCTCAGATCATCGGCGCAAGAACTTCGCCGGACCGCATTGCATCCAATGTTGTAGTAGGTATCGGATTCGTAGGTGCAGGAGTTATTTTCAAAGGTGACAACCGCGTCAATGGCATCACAACTGCTGCCATGATATGGGTTACCGCTGCGTTGGGCATGAGTATCGGTGCCGGGTATACGCTTTTTGCAGGGATAGCCTGCCTCTCGATTTTAATTGTCTTATATTTATTCACAAAAATTGAATCCCTGATTGACCAGGTCAGCCAGATAAGGAGTTATAAAATAGTCTGCGACTATGAGAACGAAACGCTCCAAAGATTTGAAACAGCTTTCAAGGAACACCATTTGCATTTCAAAAGAAGCCGGCAGATGAAAGCTGGTGGAGTGATCACGGGTGAATGGATCGTTAAAGGATCGGAGAAAAATCATCGCCATTTCGTGCACAATATCTTGCGCGATCCGACAGTAAAAGCATTTGAATTTTGATTGATGATCCTTTCGAGCAGGTCCTGCTTTTAAAATGCGATTAATTTACGCATTAACCCTAGAATATTGCTACCGTCCAGCTTCTTTCAAAACTTCCATTTTTCTCTAACCGGTTTATTCCCTCTTTGCGAGTAAAATCCTGGTCCGTATCGACGCTATCTGCTATTCCACACCATGGCTCGATGCAAACGAAGTCGGCGTTCTTTGCGGCCCAAATACCGAGAAATGGAAATCCATCAAAGTCAAATTGAAGTCCGTGATTTGTTTTCTTTGATTTAAGTGACACGGAAGAAGAAGCCGGATGTTTGAAAACAATCGCATCCTGGAAAAATAATTCTTTTTTTAAATGAAGAGTCTGTGTATCCTGTAAGAGCGGCGAAGATGCTGTTTCCAACAATCCTTTCGGAGAAATCAGCCAGCGTGACAATGTTTCGTTCTTATTGAATTCAAGATAATAGTCGTCGTATGTCGTTCCATCAACCAATGGTAATTTAAAAGCTGGATGGCCGCCTACGGAAAAAAATAAATTTTCGTTCCCGGTGTTGCGCACGGAATATGATGTCTTCAATTGGTTTCCCTGCAATGCATAAGTAATTAGGAATTCGAATTTGAAAGGATATTGTGCAAGCGTTTTCTCATTATCTTTTAATAAGAAACTAATTCGGTCAGCTTGTTGATCGTTTAGTTCGAAGTCCATTTCACGCGCAAAACCATGTCTCGATAATTGATACGATTTGTTTTTGAATTTATACGTATTGTCTTTCAATGTGCCGACAATGGGAAATAATACCGGGGAATGCTTGGCCCAGAGCGCGGGGTTCCCATTCCACATGTATTCGAGTTGACTGGATTTGTTAAAAATACTTTGCAGTTCTGCTCCTTTAGACGCAACAATGACTTTTAGTTGTTGATTTTCGATGGTGAACATGCAAGCAAATTAAGTAATCTGGCAGATTTGATTAGTTAGAACGATCGGGTTTCACAAAAAGGACACAAAGAACCATTAAGACTAAGGTTAGCTTTGTGATTCTTTATGCCCTTGTGCGAACCTACACTTGTCAATTTTTAGCTCCGAAAATCTCCCATATAAATCTTATTTTCGTCTTATGTTTCGCTTTCTCAATATCGTCGGTACAAGTCTCAAAATGGCGCTTCAGGAATTTCGATCCAACAAGCTGCGCACTTTTCTATCATTGTTAGGAATCACTTTTGGAATTTTCTGTATCATCAGCGTACTCGCAACGATCAACAGCATGAAAATTGCGATCCAAAACGATATTAAGTCCCTTGGCAGTAACACGATCTTTATTGACAAATGGGAATACCGAAACGACAACAATTATCCCTGGTGGAGATTCATCAAGAGACCCACGCCAAAATATGAGGAGATGAAACAATTGAAAGAGCGTGTGCCAATTGTTGCGAATGCCAGTTTTTTGATGGGTGATAATTCAACGATTGAAATCGGCAACGATATCTTGTCCGGCGTCAATTACTATGGCGTCACGGAAGATTTTGCCAACATTGAAAAATTCAACGTTCAATATGGTCGTTACCTGCAACAATCAGATTTCGATCACGCATCCAATTCAATTGTAATCGGTTATTTGGTAGCTGAAAAATTATTTGTCAACCCTGAGAAAGCAATTGGAAAAATTGTCCGACTCAAGAATTCGAAACCTGCCTTGATCATCGGTGTTATTGAAAAGCAGGGTCAAAGCATGATGAATATGTGGGAATACGACAACAGTATTATCATGTCGCACAATTTCATGAAACAGATGACAAGAGTTGAGTATGCGCAGCCTCGTATTCTTGTCGAAGGAAAAGAAAACGTGAGCATTCCTGCGCTGAAAGATGAACTAACAGCAGCAATGCGTTCTATCCATAAATTAAGTCCGAGCCAGGAAGACGACTACGCATTGAACGATATCGAATCGTTCAGCAAATTCATGGACGGAATATTTAGTAATATCAATATGGGTGGATGGGCCATTGCGGCGTTATCACTTATCGTAGGCATGTTTGGCGTTGCAAATATTATGTTCGTGACAGTAAGAGAGCGTACGAGCCAGATTGGTTTGAAAAAAGCGATCGGCGCTAAAAGGGGTACGATCTTATCTGAATTCCTATTGGAGTCGGCATTTCTCTGCATCATTGGTGGATTGATTGGTTTAATTGCAGTGTTTATTCTTACCGCCATTTTTTCTTCGTTCTTCAGCTTCAAAGTTTTTATTCCTGCAGATATTATCATGTTGGCTGTCGGGATTTGCCTGGTTGTGGGTGTGTTGGCGGGAATCGTTCCCGCATTTATCGCCGCACGTATGGATCCGGTAGTTGCCATCAGATCAAAATAGTTTAAACGGTATTTGCGTTCAGAGGCAGGTTTATAACTTTACTCTATTTCGTTATGCTCCGCTTTTTCAATATTGCCTGGTCGAGCTTAAAAATGGCGCTACAGGAATTTCGTTCCAACAAGCTGCGCACTTTCCTTTCATTACTCGGTATCACATTCGGTATATTTTGTATCATCAGCGTTCTTGCAACGATAAGCAGCATGGAGTTCGCGGTTAAGAATGAATTGAAGAATATCGCTGGTCACACTGTCTTCGTCGGAAAATGGGAGAATGGTGGTGGACCAGATTATCCCTGGTGGAAATACATCAAGAGGCCCGAAGTAAAATATTCAGAGATGAGATTAATCCAGCTAAAATCTCCTCAGCTGACTGACGTCGCGTTCCTAACGCAAACGAATGGGAACATAGAGTTTGAAGACGACATTATGAGCAATGTGACATATTATGGAATTTCCGAAAAATTCCCGGATGTACAACCTCTCAACATTGGCCTCGGGCGGTTTTTTAGAAATGAGGATTTTAAGAGCGGATCGAATTTTATTGTCATGGGCTTTACGATTGCGGAACAAATTTTCGGGAATGCTGAACGCGCACTGAATAAAGTTGTGAAACTGAGAAATGGAAAGGAAGCGATTATCATTGGCGTGATTGCCAAAGAGGGACAAAGTATATTAGATGCCTGGGATTACGATCATTCCATTCTTGCACCATCTAGTTTTATGAAGCAGATGGTGAGAGAAGAATATGCAAATCCCACAATCATGGTGAAAGGAAACGAGGCAATGAATATTCAAGCATTGAAAGATGAGCTACGCGCGTCGATGCGATCGATAAGAAAATTAAGTCCAACCGCTGACGATAATTTTTCATTGAACGATTTGGATTTTGCAAACAAGGCCCTGGAGTCGGTGACTTCCGGGTTGAATGTCGGTGGATGGGCCATCGCGGGATTGTCGCTCATTGTAGGCATGTTTGGTGTTGCAAACATTATGTTTGTAACCGTGAGGGAACGGACGAGCCAAATTGGTTTGAAGAAAGCGCTGGGTGCTAAAAGAAGTACAATTTTGTCGGAATTCCTCATGGAGTCTGCGTTTCTGTGCATTATCGGGGGACTGATTGGATTGATAGCAGTTTTCATAATGACCTTTATCCTTTCCTCAATAATCTCTTTTCGGGTATTCGTTCCCGTTGATATCATTGTCCTTTCTATTGGAATTTGCATCGTGGTAGGTATTATTGCAGGAATAGTTCCCGCTGTAACTGCTGCTCGTTTGGATCCGGTTGTTGCGATCAGATCGAATTAGTGAACCGTGGGCGGCAAGCAGCAAGCAGAGTTGATGGCTGATTAATTGATTGGTGTTAACTTTGCGGATTCATTTATTCAGAACTAATCAATTAATCAAACTGTCAACCACTATACTCGCCATCGAATCATCCTGCGATGAAACAGCAGCAGCAGTTTGCTGCAATGGTGTTATTCTCTCCAATATCATTGCAAGTCAAAAAATACATGAACAGTATGGCGGCGTAGTTCCCGAACTTGCAAGCCGGGCGCATATGCAACATATTGTCGCGGTCGTCGATAAAGCGTTGCGTGATGCAGGAACTGGTATCAAGCAATTACAGGCAGTTGCATTTACCAAATCACCGGGACTTATTGGCTCATTGCTCGTAGGATCACAATTTGCAAAATCGTTATCACTCTCATTGGATATTCCTTTGATCAGTGTCCACCATATGCAGGCGCATGTCCTTGCAAATTTGATCCCTCCTTCAGGAAAGGATCAACCATACGACATTCCCGGTTTTCCATTTTTGTGTTTAACAGTTAGTGGGGGACATACTCAGATAGTACGTTGCGAATCGCCGATGGAAATGAAAGTAATCGGCGAAACAATTGATGATGCTGCGGGCGAGGCATTTGATAAATCGGCAAAATTGTTAGGACTTCCCTACCCCGGCGGTCCGCTGATTGATGGCCATGCAAGAAATGGGAACCCTGAGAAATATAAATTTCCAGAACCTCAGGTTCCCGGATTTAATTTTAGTTTCAGTGGACTTAAAACTTCCATTCTTTATTTTTTACAGGAACAAACAAAACAAGACGCATCATTCATCGAAAAAAATCTGGATGATATTTGCGCATCTCTCCAGCACAGAATTATTTCGATCTTATTGAACAAACTGAAAAAGGCGTCCCAGCAAACAGGCATCAAAAATATTTGCATTGCAGGAGGTGTGGCCGCCAACAGTGGATTGAGAAATGCCCTCGCAGATACCGGGAAAAAAAATAACTGGAAAACGTTCATTCCGAAATTCGAATACTGTACAGACAATGCAGCGATGATCGCGATCACGGGATATTATAAATATCTTGCCGGTGATTTTGCAGGACTTGATGTGAGCGCGAGTGCGAGATCGGAGTTTAGTTGACAGATGACAGAGTTAATTGGTGATACCCCATCAACTAGAAACTACCTCATGCCAAACACCTACTTCCAATTTAAACAATTCACCATACACCAGGACCGGTGTGCGATGAAGGTATGCACAGATGCGTGTATACTGGGCGCGTGGTTTGCAGAAAAAATTCCGTCGCGGTCGACCGTATTGGATATTGGGAGTGGAACAGGATTATTGATGCTGATGCTGGCTCAAAAAAACCGCAGTGAAATTGACGGCATTGAATTAGACCTTTCCTCATTTAAACAGTTAAAGGAAAATATCATCAATAGTAAATGGAAAGAAAATCTACGCGTATTCCCCGGTGATGTGCGCACATTTTCATTTGCATCCAAATATGATTTTATCATTGTAAACCCGCCTTTTTTTGAAGGAGATCTGCTTTCTTCAACTCCGGAAAAAAATATTGCGATGCATAGCAAGGCGCTTACGTTAGGTGATTTGGTTCGCGTGATCGACGATAATCTTTCCGTTTCAGGTTTTTTTGGCGTCTTACTCCCACATCACCGTGCAAAGTATTTTCAAGAGATTGCACTGCAAAGAAAATTTCATCTTCATGAGAAATTACTGATACGCCAAACTCCGCGACATCCATATTTCAGAAGTATATTGTGTTTTTCAAGGAACAAAGAAAATTTTACCGTGAAGGAAGAATTGACGATCCAGAACGAAACGGGCGAATACACTCCGGAATTTGTAGAGTTGATGAAAGATTATTATTTGAATTTTTAAAGAACGATTGAATTGTGTCAATCGATTCCCGCGTATTCCTTCAGGTATAGAAATGGAATTGTCAGATTGCCTCCTTTTAGTATGGTGCCTCTTTCGATAATTGGAGAACCATCCTTTACTAAATCTTCCAGGATATATTTTATGAGCTGTTCCCCAAAATATCGCGATGCGTCGCGGGGTAACTCATTGGGAAGGTTACCGATGGCCATGATATCTACAGAACCCGGGAGGTATGGTGCAGTTTTTTCCCGCGTCATTCTATCGACTCCATAAATTGGGTTTTCAATATTGGTGTCGCCGAGATTACAGGGAACTGATCCGCCCTTGTCGTCTGTAATATCCGCGATGGTTTTGATATTGAAGTTAGTCCCGGACAGATGTTCCCATTCAAATAATCTCGGCATTTGCCGATCCCAGTAAATTCCATTCATCAGGATATCTGTGGCGTTTATATACTCCGGGAATTTGCAGACATAATCCTGCGCGTGAGCGTGGAAATCTTCCCGGTTATAGGTCCCCGTTAGTTTGTGCGCATAGAGATCCGCCCCTTTTAATTGTGTGAATACAGGGTATGCAAAATTGCGCGAAAGATATTCGTCCGGTTCCATCTCAACAATACCCAGGAGATTCATTATTTCCAGTAAACCATGTGCAACTCTCCCGGAACCTGTAATAGCAATCTTTATATTTGGAAGTTTCAATCCAAAATAAGTGTGGATTAGTGCCTTGAAATTTTGTTGCTTATAGACTCTTTCGAGTCGATATGATCCTGTCCTTTCTCCGTACGCCATAACACCATTATGTGCGCCAACGACACCAGCAAAAAAGCCAAATCCTAAAATGCGTTGTCCATCTTCGTGCTCGAGACATTCATAATCGATCAGCGTTATTCTTTTGTCGATCATTGCGCGAAACAACTGCTGGTTGTATAGTTGTCTTTTTTTTGTGTGGGAGAAGAATAAATATTTTTTCTCTGCGATGAGATCTTGTATTGGCACTTCTTTGATGCCAAATAATATATCACAATCACTCAAATCCTCTTTTACTTCTATTCCTGCGGAAATATATTCTTTGTCGGAAAAACAGCGGTGCAGCGAACTTTGAACAGCGATCTGTATGTCAGGGAAATTTTTTTGCAGCCATTTGCATTGTGAAGGAATCAAAGCCACCCGATTGTCTGCCGGGATCTTGCCTTCCCGGATCAAGCCGATTCTGAGCATTCAGTGTTGTTTTGGTTTATTGGGCAATTTAGTGATGAATTCTGTAGTACAAACTTTGGTTTCACACAAAGGCACAAAGAAAAATCAAGGTACAAAGAATCGCTAATAACTACGCTCCATTTTGCACATCGAAATCCTTGTGTCTTGATTTTTCTTTGTGTTTTTGTGTGAAACCAAACTTTGCCCCACAGAACCGATCACATTCTCTTCAATTATCCACTTCAGGCTGGCAAATCAATTCATATAACGGCAATAGATTACTAAGGAGTAATAAAAGTTCCTGTTTAACGATCCGCGGCGGTAATTCCTCGCCCCATGCGTTGATACTATTTATTAAATTCAAATGTGTCGGGCGATATTTGGACAACAACTCTACAAGCAGGGCCTTTATATCGCGAAATTCAAGCCAGTTAAATACCCGGTCGATCTCTTCCTGCGTCGGCTTTTGATTCATATGATCGCTTTTGAAATACTGCTGGAAAAATAATGCCATAGGCAGGCCGTGTGCATATTTCACTACGTGTAACGAGGATGATGGCATGGTTTTTAGTCGCTACAAGCAGTGCCCCTGCCCGAGTCATAAATAATATATCCATGAGAGAGTTCTGGATTGAATTTGATATCGGCGTTTTTGCGAAGATTTCATTTGAAAGAGAAACTTCGCCGGGAAAATTGCACTACCAGTGCCAGGCCTTTCTTGTTCCCCATAAAGACGACTCTCCTACTGAGGATGATTTTGCATTCTCTTTTTCCTTCAGCAGGTCAGAAAAAAATTGGGATGATATCGAACCCGTCCAAATTGATTCTGCGTTTAGACAATTGGTAGACCTTTCTGAAGATCTTGCGTTAGACATGCTGCACGCGATTAAAGATTATGAGACAAATCAACCGAGCCATATTTATTGAGTGGCATTAACTTTTCTTTTGGCAACAACGCCTCAATTATGTAATATTGCGCTCCCAAAATTCCAATGCCCGGATGGCGGAATTGGTAGACGCGTCAGACTCAAAATCTGGTATTCGCAAGGATGTGCAGGTTCGATTCCTGTTCCGGGCACTTCAGAAACCTTGTAAAAAATGATTTACAAGGTTTTTTTATTAAGCTATTGTCATTTACTTCTTGCTTTTTTGCGCTTATTCCCGCCTTTGATGACTCACAAATAACTCACGGTTTTTTAGCAGATCTCCGTGATAAATTCTTTTAGGAAATCGCACGTTTCATGCGACATAATTCGAACACTATTTTAATTCGACATTTTCAAAATTGAGTGATGTGTCTACAAAAAAAACTGTCATTTTTATTTTTATCACATTAAATTACTTATATGAATATCGTGGAAAGCTAAATGAAAGAAAACAAAAATGTATTGTCGTTTGGAATGGGGTCGCGGGACAGATCAATCATTTTATGTTCTCAAAAAGTTTAGAAATGCAACGATTCGCAACCTTCGGGTATAAATCAAATGATGTCCTCGTTCGTATCCCTGCCTCGCATGGTTTCAGCATGATCGGGCCGATTGCCGCTATCGTTAATTGAAGTATTTTCATAACCGCATCACTAAAACAGCGGTTCCTCCGGCGGCGTTACGCCCTTTAAACGCAGGTAAATGGCGGTTTGGCCGCGTGTGTGGGTTTGATGTTCAAATGCCCTACTATATACTCCGCTTCTTGTAAGGTCACGCGTGCCGAACTTCATGGTTTCCTGCAGTTGATCGGCCGTCATATTTTGGAGCGTGGTGATTACCCAGTCGTAGCTATCCATTACCGCTTTTGTAACAGCTTCCTTCGTCGGTGACACTATCTTTTCATTCACATTATGAACGGCAAGTGTCTCACCAATAGGGTTTGGTTTATCGCTTGCGGCAGTAGCTAAGACATAATTGGCATCCGACAGATGAAGCATCTGCTGTGCAAACGAGCGGATCTCCGGCATTGGTTTAAACCCGAAACGATCTTCAGGCATAGCATCCAGGTAAGCTTTAGTGTAGAATTTTGCCCGCTGCCACTCCGCTACCTGTTGTGCTTGCGTAAATTGAGTGAACTGGGAACTGCTGAATGATACTTTTTTCATGATTACATGATTTATTGAAGAGTTAGATATAACTCATTAGTCGTTTCCGTATTTAGTTTTTACAATTCTAGCCTCACGGTATACGCTAAATGGATGATCTTCCAGCCAGCCTCGGTTCTGGCCAATTGGAAAAAGTTGGCACCGCAATGGCTGAAGGTATCTCCCAGATAAAATTTATAAGGTGTCCAGACACTGGCCAGTGGGCCGTCGATTTTAATTCCGCCAAAAACGATTCTCTCATCATAAACAGCTTCGTGCGGAGTGCCGATTTGTGTGATAAGATCATTGGCACTTTTTGTCGACAACGAGATTTTTCCCATCTTGTCAGCGGCAATGCTTTGCAGTTCCATGTCTTTTGCGAGAACCGACCTTAATAAAGTACTGTCGCTTTTGCGCATTGCTTCAAGCATGGTATTGATGGCTCGTTTGATGGTATCAGTCGATGTTTGCTGGGCAAAAAGTTGCGACGTCAGAAAAATGATGAAACTCAAAATGAATAACTTTTTCATAGCTTTTTTTATGAGCAAAAGTGTTGTTTACCCACCGACTTAAATAATCTTTTCGACGCTGTCACCTATATTTCCAACAGCGGATGAAAATTATTCGACGCTCGCGGTTTTCAGGAATTTCAACTCAACTATCTAAATTTTTAGTGCAATTGCAGAGAATAGTGACCCAACGGTATAAAGTAGCGTATAAAAAAATAAAAGGTTAGTATTTTTGAACATGAAGATCAGGAGGCAAGCGCTCAGTATTATTCAGCTCCAGTTGCTGATATGGATTGCTGTGTTGTTATTGATTTTTTTTTCACTGCTACCGATGGATGGTTTGCTAAAATCAGTGATCTACACGGTAGTCAATACGGCATCGTACGCAATCATTATTTACGGGAATATCCTGTTCTTATATCCGGTATTTTATCAAAAGAGAAGGTTCGTAGCGTACGGTATTTCGGTAGCGCTCTTTTTGATTTTAGTAGGAATGCTAAAGGGTTACATGGGCATTATCCTATACAGGTATGTGCTCTTAATAAAAACACCCCCGGTTGATTTACTTGAGTTGCTGAGTTATGTTCCCGGTGGCGTTCTGATCTATGTTCTCAGCTTGGTTTTTCGCATTGCCCTTGCCTATTTCACGTTAAAGCGACAAACAGAGGAGATCCTTTTGCAAAAAAGCCAGGCTGAACTTAATCTATTGAAATCGCAGGTTCAACCGCACTTCCTTTTTAATGCGCTGAACAGCATTTATTACAGGGTTTATAAAGTTGATCCACCATCGGCCGGCCTGATTGAACGCCTGTCAGATATTATGCGCTATTTTGTTGATGAAAGCCCAAAGGAAGCCGTCCCGCTGTCGACAGAAGTGGCATTTATCGAGAACTATATGGAGCTTGAAAGAATTCGTATTCGCCATGGCGCCAGCATTCACTTCGAAAAAGTTTATAACCCGGAGCTCCGCATCCCACCGATGTTGCTCATGACCTTTGTAGAAAACATTTTTAAACATGGCATCGACAAATCGCGAAGGCGAAACCCGGTAACTATTTCGCTGGTCCAGCAAAATGATTTTTTGCTATTTAAAACCAGTAACCATAAAATCGATCCGGCAGCCCATGATCAAATAGGTGGCTTCGGGATCATTAATTTGACCAAACGTCTCAAGCTGTTGTATGGAGACAAATTTGAACTGGCTATTGATTGCGAAGGAGAATTATTCAATGCGTTTTTGAAAATCCCGCTTTAATGAATTTAACGTGCATAATAATTGATGATGAGCCGGACGCCATCGCCCTGGTTGAACTGCTGATAAAGCAAAGTACGACCTGGACATTGAAAGCAAAATGTTATGATGCATTGGAAGCACTGGCATTCTTAAAAATGAACCAGGTTGATTTTATTTTCCTGGATATCAATATGCCAAAGCTTACAGGTATGGAACTCGCAATGTTGTTGCCGCCGCGAACAAAAATTGTTTTCACCACAGCCTATTCCGAATATGCTGCTGAAAGTTATTCGTTTCAGACCATCGACTATTTGCTTAAACCGATCACATTAAAGCGTTTCCTGGCATCAGTTGAAAAAATAGAGCAGCATTTTTTAAAGCCAGGGCCGGAACAACTGCCAAATGCTGAACAGGCCCCGCAATTTTTTTTCGTGAAATCCGGAAAAGCAATAAAGAAGATTTTATTAAAGGACATACTGTATTTTGAAGGAGAGAAGGATTACGTAAGGCTGGCGACAGCGCAGGAACAGATGCTGATCTATCGCCGCTTAAAGGACATGGAAGAGCAACTTAAATCTCCGTTCATCAGGGTACACAATTCTTATATTATCAATTATGAGCAGCTTAGTAAAATCGAAGACAACCATATTTACATTGGTGATAAACGCATACCAGTAAGTGAAAAATTCAGGGAGCGGTTTATGGAGGTTATAAATAAAAATAAGTTTTGATCTTATAGTTTTCTCTTTGACCAAAACAAGTGGTTGAGCCGCTTTATTGGAAACATTTTTTTGCAAGACTATTAAGTCAGCTATGATTTTTAATACGTCTTCCTGAAATTGATGATGTCTTTGTAATAAAAGCCTGTATATATCTGGAGTAAATAACAGTCGCCAGTCCTTGTCTTCCATAACCAAAAGGAAAATGAAATTCATGAAAAATATTTCATGAATATCTCGCCTGAAAATGATTTTCTCAGAAAGAAAAAAAATCGGTAGAGGGATTGCCAGCGTATGCTTCCAATTTCCAAGGATAAACATAAGATGTTTACGCAAAGATCATTTGCCATGTGGACCTTTGCGCAAGCATAAGATGCAAATTATTGTCGCTTGATTATATGGAACAGGGATGCCTATGCGAAATATATTAATAGGTCGCTTTATTCAGAGGCCACGGCTTCAAGGCCAAGTTGTTCCATGAGTGCGACCTGGTCTGCGATCAACCAATGATGGACTATTTTATTGTTTTCTATTTCATATCCGATAGCGAATTGAAATTCCACATTTTTATGAGTGGGTGGAAATCCTTTAAAATTTCCATCGTTTCTTCCTCTGAAGCGTGCCAGAGCCACGACCCGGTTTCCTTCGCCCGTCATCTCGTCAAAAAATATTTCATAGTTCGGGAATACGCTTTCGAAAAAGCCAATATGTTCGATGAGCTTTTCATCTTCTGCATATTGAAGAAGTAGTTGCCGGGTTTTGTTAACTCCGGAAAGTGCGTTCGCATAATCGATCAATAATTCTTTGTTTTTTTGTACCTGGTTCATAATTATAAATTTTTCTATGAAGATACAGTTGGCAATGGGGCTGTGTTAACCTATTTGTTGCAACTTTTTATTCTTTTGTTACATTTTCTGTTTGCGGTGGAGTAAAGAAGGCTTGATGCCATACTGTTGAACAAATGCTTTTGTAAAATGACTCTGTGTATGGAAACCGGTTTTGTATGCCACTTCGCTCACCTGCATATCAGTAGTCTCCAGGAATTCCTTTGCTTTTTGCAGCCGTATACATTTAATATAGTAGCCAGGAGACTGTTTAATTAATAATTTCAATTTGCGATAAAGCTGCGTGCGGCTCATATTCATCATATCACTCAGCCTATTCGCATCAAAATTGTCTTCATCTATATTTGCGGAAATACATGCATTTACTTTTTGTAAAAAAATCGCATTTTTTGGATGTTTCTCAGATAATGCAGCCATCAGGTTGCCAGCTCTTGTAATAGTGGGGCGAAGGCGCTTGCGAATTTCGTTATAAAAATGTGGTGGAAATTTGAGGTTGACAAAATTCAATTCAGGGTTCGTCTTATCTCTGTGTTCTAAGTGATGAAGTGGTAGTTTTAATTCATAAACGGTTCCATTTTCACAACCGTATTTCTCCACATGTTGTTTGCATTTATTTGAAATTTCACCTACTCTCGACAGATTGACTCCGGTGTTCTGCAATGTAATTTTCAGAAAAGCTTGTTCCACTTCATCAACAAGCAAAGTCTTTAATAAAAGTGTTTCATTAGGCGGTGAATAGGAGACAACCTGGTAAACCAGGGTAATAATGTCAGCAACTATTTTTTCAGTATCATTCTCAATGAATAATTGTTTGCGGTCTGGCTGAAACATTAAATTAACTTGTTGCTGCTTTGCAAAAAGTTTTAAGGCATTCACCAGGTGACGAAGCATTCCAATAATATCAGTTTTTGGAATAGCAGTCATTTCTATAAGTTATAGAATTCCGATATAAAGTAGCTAGTGTAATATTATTTAATTCCCTGCAGCTAAGCAAGTATTGGAAAATTATTTTTCACTGGACGATTGAAGTTTTATTTCTTCCAAGAGCATAATAACACTCTTCTGATTTTGCTAAATCTCTTCCAGCGCCTTGGTTTGAATTAAAGTAAACATTATTGAATCGGCGGGATTCATAAACAATTTATTTTCAAATTAGGAATATGTGCCACTAGCGCAGTTCGAAGGGAACATTTTTTTCCCAATTTCTGTTGAAAGTGGGCGAGAAGTCCTTTCGGATGTCCATCACGCAATGGCCCGGAGTGACAATGCTTATTGCTTGTATTTCGGAGTCTACTTTTTCTGTAGGAAATTTTTACTTATTTCATCATACATAACAAGAAGTTCATTGGATTTGCCGTGCTGATCAAATACGGATTCCCAGGTGTTGAGCGGTTCCCAAATACAGGTACCTTTCCCTTTTCCACCAGGCAATCCAAAAACAATTTTATTGACTTCTTCTTTTAGTTGAGAATATTCAACGACGATTATATCTTTTTTGTATCTGCGCACCAGGTCGTTTTAATGGTATTGGCATTTCAAAAGAATCCATCAAGCACTTGTTTGAGCGTTACTATAAGATTTCTGATTCACATCTTGGTTCCGGTATTGGACTGGCATTTGTAAAGAGTTTAACATTACTTCACAAAGGCGATATTTATGTGTACAGTGAAAGAAATAAAGGCACAGAAATTATCATTGGCATTCCATGCGCGAAGAACGATTATTCACAAAAAGAAAAATGGAGGAAGAACCAGGAGATCGCTTCAAAGCTTAAAAGTATCCAGGCTAAATACGATCACTATCTGCCGTTGCTGGAAGACCAACAAATGGAAAAGCAGAAGGCATATATAACACCCAACAAACCGGCGATTCTTGTGGTAGACGACAATGATGAGCTGAGACAATTCCTAAAGCAAAGCCTGAGCACTCAATATAAAATATCGGAAGCAATCGATGGTCATTCGGGATATGTGAAGGCGAAAGAAGAATTCCCTGATCTCATAATCAGTGATATCATGATGCCGGGTATGGATGGAATTGAATTTTGCAAACTTATAAAAGATGATATTGAAACGAGCCATATTCCATTTTTAATGTTAACAGCCCGCGATGCGGAAAAATCAAAAATAGCAGGTGCGGAATCGGGTGCAGACTTCTACTTTTCCAAACCATTAAGTATCGAGCTCCTGAAATTAACAATCAGGAATATATTCAAGCAAAAACAAAAGTTAAAAGAAAAATATTTAAATGGTCACAATGCTGAGATCAGAGATCTTGCGCATTCGTCAAGAGACAAAATTTTCCTCGATCAACTCATCGAAGTGATAGAATCGCAATTGAGCAATCCGGATATGAACATCCCATATGTATGCACCCATATCGGGATGAGCAGGACTAAATTGTATAATAAAATAAAGGGACTTACGGGACAGTCGATCGGTGATTTTATAAGAACTGTCCGCCTTAAAAAAGCAGCGCAGCTGATGGTGAATGAAGATATCCCGATTGCAGAAGTGACGTATACTCTCGGTATTCAAACGCAATCTTATTTTACAAAGGCGTTCAAGAGTGAGTTGGAAAAACTCCCACGCAATTTTTGAAGGAGCTAAAAAAATAAAATCTGTTTTGCCGCATCTGTCCATATTAAAGATTCGTTTACTAAGAATTTTTTATGACCCGGTGCCATGCGTAGTACTCACAAATCACAATTCAACGATTCTCACATGAGGTGTTGCTTTCGACAACGGACTCATGAGGTCTCGTACCGGCTGCCTAAATGCAACTCAATACGACCGCCGGACAAAGACCGCAAATGTTCCGGGGACATTCCAGGTAGCTACTACACCATCCAATAGTCGTAAATAATGTTACTAACTATTATTACTGTGGGTCTTATTATGAAAAATCAGGAAGCCAATATAAAGTAGTGCCACCACCGGCAGGAGCTGTCGTTGACGCATTACCTGAAGGAGGTGAAGAAGTGAAGATCGGTGACCAGACGTATGTGAAAGTTGGGGAAACGAATTATCAGCCAGTGAAGGTTGATGGCAAGTATAAATATGAAGTAGCACAGGTGGAACAAGGTGAGAATTAAGGACTGAGATGTCGTTTCTGGCCGTATCAGTCAGAATACTAAGCATTCTTTTTTTTGATTAACGACAGTTGCTAAGTAAATCACCACGTTTCATTTTTGCTATTTTGATTTGGTTAAGAATATGTCCCGTCATCCGATTCATTTCCTTGCTTTATTTGTTCAAAGCAATATCAATTGCTGATCAATTCGGGATCCAGACACATTTTGGAACACTTGGCTTATAAATTGCGGCGTCTAAGTGGACGGAAATTTTTTCACAGCTAAATTTTCTACAATGAAAAAAATAACAATCACAAAGGGAGTTGTTTTGATGTTAGTCGCCGTTTTCATGTTTTCATTCGTTCGCGCACAAGACGAAGATAAATCAAAGCGACCCAGCCCACCTGCAACCGCCGCCGGTAAAGTAAATAACGCCAATATTGCGATCATTTACAGCAGTCCCTCAGTAAAGGGCAGACAAGTTTGGGGATCTTTGGTACCATATGATAAAGTCTGGAGAGCCGGAGCAAACGAAGCCACTATATTCACAACCGACCAACCAATTAAAGTTGAGGGTAAAACTTTACCCGCGGGGAAATACAGCCTGTATGCTATTCCCGGTCAAAACGAATGGACAATGATTTTTAATTCTGAAACTGGTCAGTGGGGAATCAAGCAAGGTGGTGAAACCACAGAAGATCCGTCAAAAGACGTATTACGCGTAAAAGTAAAACCCCAGAAATCAGATACGATGAATGAACATTTAACGTATACCGTGGATGACAATGGATTTGCGTTGCTTTGGGATAATGTAAAGGTTCCCGTATCCGTGAAATAATTTTCGGCATTGGCCATATTGAATCGTACGCTTGCAGAATAACTCGTGCCAGTCAAAACTGCCACGAGTTATTTCGTTGGAATTACGTGCGTCCCCGATTTTAATTCTTCGCTACTCTTGACGACGATCGAATCACCTTCATTTAATTTCCCGAACACTTCTGTTTTATCAGACAAATTCAAACCGGGAAGTATATCGACCCATTGCGTGGTATCGTGACTCACTCTAATGACAAATTTTTTCTCCAATGTAGTAACAACAGCTGAATAAGGAACCAGGAATGATGGCTGATTTCGCGACACATCCAATCTCACATCAGCAAATGATCCCGGAGTCAATTTATTTTTATCATTTTTAATTTCAAATTCCCAAACCTCTGATCGTGTGTCTGTGTTGATATTTGGCGCTTGCCGTGTAAGTGAAGCTTCGAATAATTGATCAGGATTCGCTTTCGTTGAAAAGCGAATCTTGTTGTCTTTTAACTGTACGGCTGTCAATGCTTCCGGAACTGCCACGCGCAATCTCAATGTAGAATTATTTTGTACAACTAAAATTGGTCTTTCATTCGGCGTTCCTACATATGCTCCTTCGTGAACATTTCGTTCTGTAACCACGCCGTTGAATGGAGCAACTATAACTAAATAATTCCCGATTTGTTTACTCGATTTGGATGAGAAAGTCGCGGCGATATACTCTGCACTATCTGCGAGCATTTGATTTTTTGCCCTTTGCAATTCAGTAGGCGCAATGACACCATCAGATTTTGAAGCGATTAGAACCCGGTCATACATGTCTTTGCTTGCTTCATATTTTGCCCTTGCTGCATCCATTTTACTTCCAGCCTCGTCGAGTCGTGATTCAACTTCCGGGGCATCGATTACGACAAGCGGTTGTCCTTTTTTTACGACAGAGCCAATATCAACTTTTATTTGCCTGATGTAGCCCGGAACCTTTGCACGGATATCCACCTGTTCATAGGGAAATAACTCCCCTGGAAGTACTGTCTGTTTTTCTACTTTCACCGACTTTAGAATAAAGACTTTCACTGAATCATTTTTCGCAACAGCGCTTGCATCGGTTTGCTTTTTTGGCGTATCGTTACACGATGGAACAATGGCGCCGAAAAGAACAGGCAATATGAATGTCAATTTTAAGATTTTACATGTTGGCATGATGGTCGAAGTATTTACTGTTTTTGTCATCTGGATCAAGCGATGCATCTGCAAATTTTTTCTTTCCGATTAAAAGTTGATACAAAACCGGTAATATAAATAGTGTTGTTAGTGAAGAAAAGATGAGGCCGCCAATTACTGCAATCCCCAATGGAGACGTTTGTTTTCCGCTTTCTCCGAAACCAATTGCCATAGGCAACATTCCTGCAATCATTGCAACCGTTGTCATTAAGATAGGGCGCAAACGATTTTTTGCAGCAAGTAATCCAATGTTTACACTTTGTTCACCGGCTTTTCTCAATACCTCCGCATTCGTAACAAGCAGAATTGCATTCGCAAGAGAAACTCCAATTGCCATAATACTTCCCATAAATGATTGAATGTTTAATGTGTTCCCTGTCAGCAGCAATAACATAAATGATCCAAACACAACTGCGGGAACGGTTGCTACTGTAATCAATGACAAGTTGAATGATTGAAAATTTGCGGACAGTAAGAGAAAAACAACTAAGATCGCAAGTAGTAATCCGGTGGACAATTCCGTCAATGTTTGATCCAACAATTCGGATTGGCCACGCAGGTTTATCTTTAATCCCTGTGGCAATTGGCCGAGGCGAGCAATAGCTTCGTTCACATCTTTCACAGCACGGCCCAAATCCTGCTTAAATAGGTTAGCCGTAACCGTTATAAAACGTTGTTGATTTAGTCGATCGTATTCTCCTACCGTATTTACTTTTTTCCAGTCGGCCACGTCACGCAGGTAAATCGTTTTTCCTCCTTTTGAAGAAATAGGAATTTGTTCGAGTTGATCCGGACTGTTCATCTTGAATTGAGGATATTCAACTTGCACCTGGTACGCATTCCCTGATGTATTATCCAACCAAAATACTGGTGTTGTCAATCTGCTTGATGAAGTTCCGGGAAGTACTGATTTGACGGCATCGTCAACCGTAATTCCCATTTGACCTCCGCGGATCCTGTCATAATTTATTTGAAGTCCGGGATAGTCAAGCGGCAATCCTAACTGCACGTCTCTCATATAAGAAATCCCATTGAGTTCTGCTTTCAATTTTTCTGCATACGTTCTTCCCTGGTTTAAATTTCTTCCCTGGACCGCAATTTCAATGGGCGTATTCGTCCCTAAACTCATCACCTGGTCAACCAGGTCAGCGGGCTCAAATGAAATCGACGCATCCTTGTCATAATGTTTTACTGCTGTCCGTAGCCTTTCCTTCAAATCGTCGAGAGCAATTACACTCTTTTTTAGATTCACTTTTAAGACTGATTCGTGTGGTCCGCTTGTCCAAACAAAGATTGAATTGATGGCGTATGACTGTGGCTGCAATCCAACATATGAGGAACTTATATCAACATTGTCGCTCCCCGCAATACTATCGATCATACCCAAAATATTCTTGGTTGCCTCCTCAGTTCTTTCTATTCGAGTGCCGGTTGGCATTTTCAATCGAAGCTGAAATTGGCCTGTACTTGTGGAAGGGAATATTTCTTTACCTAAGGAACGATACATGACGAATGCAAGAAATAGAACGACGAGCAGGTACACGGGCGCTAATACTTTTCCGATTCGTGTTAAATTTTGCGAGACGTTTTCAAACCTGTTTTTGAATTTTTCAAACCGCGGATTATTTTGGTGCAAATCGTTCTTCAACATCCAGTTGGTCATCACAGGCACCAAGGTCTGTGATAAAAGAAAAGAAGCAATCATAGCAAACCCGACCGCAAGGGACAGTGGCAAAAACATAGATCTTGGGACACCGGTCATAAAAAGTGACGGAACAAAAACTGCGAGAACGCTCAACAATATCAGCAACTTTGGCAAGGCGATTTCCTTACAGGCATCAATAACCGCTCTTGCTTTTGGTTCTCCAAGTTCCATGTGCCGATGAATATTCTCAACTGTTACTGTCGCTTCGTCGACGAGGATTCCAACAGCTAACGCAAGACCTCCCAAAGTCATTACGTTGATGGTTTGTCCGGCGAGGTACAAACACACGATTGCAGACAACAACGCCAATGGAATAGTTAGAATTACAATCAAAGCACTTCTCCGGTCGCCGAGAAAAAGGAGCACCATTATCCCAGTGAGAATTGCACCCAGTCCACCTTCAAGCATCAAACTTCTTAGCGAGTTAATTACATAACCGGATTGATCAAATTCATACGACACTTTGATATCCTGGGGTATCGCAGTCTGCATATCCGGTAATGCTTTTTTTATTCGTTGTACCACATCCCACGTTGATGCATCAGCGCGTTTTGTCACCGGGATATAAACGGACCGTTTTCCATTAATGAGCGCATAACCGCTTGTGATATCAGCTCCATTTTCGACCGTGGCAACATCGCGAACGTAAATAGCCGCACCACTACCCAACTTCAAAGGAGTATTTTCAAGTTCTTTAAAATTATCAACGACACTATTGGACGGCGTGATCAGTGTCATATCACCCACTCGAATATTCCCCGCCGGAGAAATTGTGTTGCTTTTTGCAATGGCGGTCACTAACTCATCCGGCGCTATGTTGTAACTTCTCATTCTTTCCGGATCCGCTTTGACAACAACAGTTCTTTGGTTGCCTCCGAGCGGTGGTGGTGCCGACACTCCTGGCAATGAGGCAAACATGGGCCGCACTTTGAACAAAGCCAGGTCCTGTATTTCATTTAACGAGCGCGTTTCACTGCTAAACACTAATTGTCCGACCGGAATTGATCCTGCATCATACCTCATTACAAAAGGTGGAACTGTTCCGGGTGGCATAAATGACCGCGCGCGATTTACGTAAGAAATTGTTTCCGCCATCGCATTTGCCATATCCGTCCCTTCGTGGAATTGTAGCTTGATCAGCGAAACGCCCTGCACAGATTTGCTTTCTACATATTTTATTCCTGTGATATATAGAAAATGATACTCGTAGTACGATGTAATAAATCCTTCCATCTGTTGAGGGGAAAGTCCACCATACGTTTGCGCAACATAGATCGTAGGTATTCCAAGTTTCGGGAAAATATCGATGGAAGATTTTTGAATCGCCAAAATTGAAAAAAATACAATTGCAATGACGACGACCAACACGCTGATTGGTTTACGTAAGGCTGCTATGATGAGTCGTATCATTGATTATTTTATTTCATTCAGAATAATATTCAGATCACCTGCAACCGCCGATTTATACAGCAGCGCTTTCCACACTTCCCAATATGATTTTTTTAAATCAGTTTCTGCTTTGACAAGACTGTATTGAGCTTGTATCAAATCTGCAAAATTAACAAGGCCCGCATTGTACCTGGTTTGCAAAGCACGAAATGCATAATCAGCCGACTCAAACTGAACCGGAGTTTCCTTTGCGATATCCAACGCATTCTGAAGCGTCACATTGCTTACCTGGTCCTGCTTTGACAGTTCAAGAGATGTCTGGTTCAGCAGTTCTTCATTTGCTTTACTAATGAATCCTTGTTGCTGTTCCCTAATTTTTACTTCAGAAAATTTCAAAATTGGAAATGCAAGCTGAAAACCGACACCGTAATTGTATTTACTGAATCCTAATCCATCTGCTGCTTTAATTGTTCCGTCAGGATAGACGCCGGATCCACGTGCAAAAGTTGTTGCCCATACATTAAATTTCGGCAACCAATTTTTTCTAATCAGGTTTTCTTTCGACTTACTCAAATCAAATTGACTTTGATATAGTTTCATGATGGGATGCTGATTCAAAGTTATTTCAGTGGTAACTGCTGACAACAGGGGTGGTTTGTCAAAAAGCGATGTATCGCTTATTGAAAGTGCAGAATCCGTCACCAATAACTTAGAAAGGTTTATTTTTTGCGACTGCAGGTTTTTTCGCGCGTTCAGGAGATCAATCTTCGCTTTCGACAATTCCGAAAGAAATAATGCGGTGTCCACGCCGGGTCGGAGTCCCGCGGAAGACAGCACTCTTGATTGCTTTAAGTCAAAAATATTCCGTTCGATATTTTTTTCATATACCGAGAGCAGGTCCATTGTCAGAAGTAAATCGAGATAGGAACTGATGACATTTACTTTATGTTTAAAAATTTCATTGTCAAGGTCGGCTGATTTAACTGCGGCTTCTGCTTTGGATGTGCCAACTTCTGCATTACGTTGACCAAACGTGAGGGGCTGCCAGTTTAACAATAAACTCGCTGCTGAGCCAAATGCCGGTCTGTAATTGGAAGAAGAAAATACCGGTCCCGTCATCGGGATCATATCAACCGGGTAAAACATTCCCGTGATATTATTTGCCGTTGCATAATTTGCCTGGTAGGCTATATCGAGGGACGGTACCAATGTGTTTTTACTGAGATTGATATTTTTCCTCGCCGCGTCTGCATCGTAACGTTTTGACTTCAGCAAAGGGTAGTTTTCTTCGGCAATTTTTAGTGCTGTTCTGAGATTGAGATTATGAAGCGAATCCTGGCAATTTGCAATTATGTGAAGATGTAAGAATAAGATAAGAAATGCCCAGGGTGACTTCATATTTTTTTTTGCTGTTGTAAATGAGTTTACAATTTACGGCTTGAGGAGCGCAAAGGGAAATCGTATGCCACTTTACCGATTCACTGCAATTTATTGCGAGTTGCCTATCCCACCACAACAATTTTTTTAGGTGCAATTTCCAGCAGGGACAAACATCGGAATAGAACAGAAATTAACTTTTAGAACGGGATTTACCTTTTTGTAATTTTTTTCTGAACTGTAACGGGCTCTGACCTGTGTTTTTTCGGAAGATACGGGTGAAATGACTTTGGTCCGAGAAACCAGTTAAATACGCAATTTCAGTGAGTGAGTACGACGGAGTATTCATTAATTCAATTGCCCGGTCGATTCGCTGCTTACGGATATAATCTCCAAATGACAAATCCTCAAAATACTTTGAGAATTCGCGGGACAAATACGAAGGGCTTATTTCAAGTCCCTTCGAAATTTCTTTTAAAGTAATATTTGTATCGATATGGTCCTGGATAATTTCTTTTAGTTCCCGGGCCCATGAAGGAATTTTTTTTCTTCCGGGTTTTGTTTTGAGGTGTGTGTGAAAAACGTTCAATAGTAAATGTTCAAATGGTTGTTGTGAATGTTTCTCTTTCTGTAAATGTTTTGCCCAAGCGTATAATGCATCA